>Ga0172380_10004063_pt1 | contig 19259 bp, 13 predicted proteins | sample Leawe162metaG_FD_119747 | JGI IMG/M metagenome (GOLD analysis project Ga0172380, IMG submission 119747) | Leachate microbial communities from a municipal landfill in Southern Ontario, Canada - Leachate well 162 metaG | ecosystem: Engineered > Solid waste > Landfill > Unclassified | place... | reverse complement strand
CAACTTCGCCATCGACCTGGGCAGGGCAAAGATGATCGGCGACCTCTCCTACAGCCAGTGGAGGCAGTTCAGCTGCCGCAGCAAGATCAACCTCAACATCACCAGGTGGTCGCACACCAACGTTTTCGCCTCGTCGACCTCCCGGCCGTTCGAGCTGGCCGCCTTCGGCTGCTGCATCGTCTCGCAACCCTACAACGGCATCGAGCAGTGGTTCGATATAGGCAAGGAGCTGTACGTGGTGGAAAGCGCAGAACAGGCGGTTGATGTGTACCGCAGGCTGCTGGCGGATAAGGACGAAAGGGAAAGGGCGGGCAGCAGCGCCAGGGCGCGCGTATTGAAAGAACATACATTCAACCACAGGGCGGCCCGGCTGATCGATATCATCAAGGGCCTCAAATAGGCTCGGCGATCTCAGGTTGAAGGGCAGGAAGGTCGCATCTTTCATTCAATTGCACTAATATAGACTGCAGGACGACTATCTATAGTGGCGGAAAACCAGACTAAATGCCGCGTCTTCCTGGAACGCACGGACAGCGATGTCGAAGCGGCGCTGCTGCGCGGCCTGCAATATATCGGGTGGGAGCGCTATATAAACAGCAAATCCACCGTTTTCATCAAGCCGAATTTCACCTTTCCCCGCCATATAGAGGGTGTTACCACCTCGCCGGAACTGCTGCGCAGCCTGCTGAAGCTGCTGAAGGGGAAGGCGGGCAGAGTGATCCTGGGTGAGTCGGACGGCGCCAACCATGCCTTCACCGCCGAAGAGTCACTGGAGGGCCACGGCATGTACGATATATGCAGGGAGGAGGGCGCCGAAGCGGTCAGCCTGTCCCGCCTGCCCTCTACTATGGTCGAATCGAACGTGCTGGGTAAAAAGGTCAAGGTACAGTTGCCCGACCTGCTGTTGCACGATATCGACTGCTTCATCTCGGCGCCGGTTTTCAAGGTGCATGCCATGACCACCGTGACGCTCAGCCTGAAGAACTCCTGGGGCTGCGTACCGGACACGATGAGGTGCCTGCTGCACCAGGACCTGGCGCATAAACTGGCTCTGATCGCCGGCCGGCTCAAGCCGCGCATCGTGATCATCGACGGCCTGTACTCACTGGACAAACACGGACCCATGTACGGGGAGCCGATTAAAACCGACCTGCTGCTGGTATCCGATAATACAGTGGCGGCCGATGCGCTGGGAGCGGTGATCATGGGGTTTTCACCGGGCCGCATCAGCCACCTGGCCCTGGCGGGGAAGGCGGGGCTGGGACCGCTGGCTTTAACGGACATAGAGGTGAATACGGATTGGAGCAGGTACAGGCGTCGATTTCAGATCGAGCGCACCCTGATCGACAGGGCCTCGAGCCTGCTCTTCCACAGCGGCCTGCTGGCTAAAATCGTGATGGACTCGGCTTTGACGCCGCTGATATACAAAGTTGTGGGCCTTTTCCGGTCGTCGGATGAAAAACGTGTCGCCGGCCAGCTGGGCGGCCGCAGGTATGCGGGGCCTTATTAAATTTAATGCTGTGTTAACATCTGCGGGTAGTGTATATGGCTTCAAAAAGACTGTTCATATTTGATTTCCTGCGCTTTTCAGCCATCCTGCTGGTGGTTCTCAGCCACATTCTGAAAATGGAGACTATGGATGCGGTTCGAGGCTACCTGGGCATCATGGGTCTGGGCATATTCTTCTTCGTATCCGGCTACCTGCTGGCGGCAAATGAGAACCCCGTATCGAAGAACAATGCGATCGACTACTTTAAGAGAAGGTCCTTGCGGATATACCCGTTGTACTGGATGGCGCTGATTCTAACCGTTCTTCTCAGCTGGATGCTGGAAAATAATCTGTTCGGCTGGCGGACCGTCATCGCATATTTTTGCGGGCTTCAATCTGTATTCGTACCCAGGTACATGGTTGAGATCTCCTCTTACTGGTTCATCGGAACGATACTGATATACTATCTGATGTATCCCCTCATCACTTACGGGAAGAAAACAATCTCGATTTTACTGATAAGTCTCCCCGTTTTCGTTTTCCTGATGGTAGTCAGAGTATATGCCGGCCTGTTCGACGGCAGGGTTTTTGAATACTTCTTCGTTTTCGTGCTCGGCGTAATGGCGGCACGTGCGCAATTCTTCGATTCCAACTATTTCCGAAAGTGGAAGATACCTTCAGCTGTCGTTTCTATCGCCTGTATCTGTATCGTAATCATCTTCGGGCCGTTAATGCCCAGCGACCTGAGCCGCATAGACCCGCTGCTGCTGTTTAACGTGGGCCTGATTACCGTGTTCCGCATGATATTGATCGTCTCCACTATCGCAGCCGTTTACTGGATGCTCTCATTGAGCTCCCTGCCGTCTTCAGTTAAACGTGTAATAACGGCCGGGGCGTTTGCTTCATACGCTGTCTATCTGTTTCACGATGTATATTACTCCGTCATCCGCCACTTCCTTAATTTCAACGATGCGGTCGTAGGCAACATTGCATGGACACTGTTGCTGCCCATCCTGTTTATCATTTGCTATTACATACAGGCGGGCGCGGACAGGTTATTGATTAACCCCAAGCCTGTCTGTCCCGACTGAAACGGTATGCGGTTGAAAAGCGACTGATGATCAGGTTTAACGACTGGCCGATCAACAAACTGCTGCTGCTTGCCGGCAGTTTGCTGCTGGCTTCAGCCGGATTGAACGTCCTGGCCTACGCCGGCTGCGATATCCCGGCCGCCAGGCAGGTCATCGGTTTCATTTTCCTGACTATTATTCCCGGCGCTCTCATCATGCGCATATTGAGGATACATGAAGCCGGTACCCTGCCGGGCTTCCTGTATTCGATAGGACTGAGCATAGCCTTTGTCATGTTAAGCGGGGTATTGATCGATCTCATACTGCCCCTGGCCGGCATACGTCAGCCGCTTTCACTGCTGCCCGTCACAATCGCCGTCGGGCTTCTGGTACTTGTCCTGATGCCGGTCGCCTGGCTGCGCGACAGGGGATATGTGCCGCGCACAGCAGCATTCCCGTCTGAACCGTTACCCCTGATACCCGTGCTTACCATCATCCTGCTCATTGTCCTTACCGTGCTTGCCGTCGCTCTGGTCGATACCTTCCAGAATAATATACTGCTGCTCATCTGCCTGGCAGGCATTGCAGCCCTTGTCGTGCTTGCCGCCTTCGATAAATTCATCCATCCCGAGCTGTATCCACTGGCCATCTTCGCCATCGGACTCTGCCTGCTCTACCAGACCACGCTGATGTCGCCCCATCCCATCGGCAGCGATATTTTCACCGAGTACACGTTCTACCGCATGACCATGGATGCCGGATTCTGGGACGCATCCATATTCGAGATGGTCAACACATGCCTGAGTATAACCATCCTGGCGCCGGTCTACTCGCTGTTTCTGGGCATGGACGGCAACTGGCTTTTCAAAGCGGTTTACCCGCTGATTTTCGCGCTGGTCCCTCTCATCCTCTACCAGGCATTCAAACAGCAGATCGGTCCCAAAAGAGCCTTTTTATCCGTGTTTTTCTTCGTCTCCGTGCCCACATTCTCACTGGAGATGATCTCCCTCTGCCGGCAGCAGATAGCCGAGCTTTTCCTGGCCCTGATAATTCTGCTGCTGGTGGAGAGAAAGCTGAAGCCGTATCAGAGACTGTGTTTACTGTGCATTTTCGCCGTATCGATAGTGATATCGCATTACGCACTGGGATTGATCGGATTCGTGTTTGTTGCATTCTTACTGCTGATTATGCCGGCTCTCGGTATCAGGCCGTTCCGCAGAATATGGGGCAGCGAATCGGGTCAATCAGTCGATGCGGTTAATGGATCTCCGCAATGCGGACCGCTCAGTACAAAAGCGCTCATCATATTTATAGCCGTCTTTTTCATCGCCGGCGCAGCGTGGTACGGATTAACAGGCCAGGGATTGATAATCAGAACATACGAGAGGCTGTGGAACGAGCAAACCCAGGCGATTATCGTGCAGAAATCGGAAACCCTTCCAAGCACCGATGTGCAGCCGGCGACGCAAACGCCCTCTCTCATTCAAATCAACAACCGGGACGGATTGATCAGAACGGCCTTTGGTCTCGATTTTGCCGAAGCGACACCGGCTGGCAAGGGATTCAGGATCTGGCAATACCTGACTCAACTTCTGTTGATTATCGGATTCATCAAAACCCTGGTACGGCCGGGGAAGTCGGGATTCAGGCCGGAGTTTTTATCTCTGAGCCTGGCCGGCGCCTGTCTCCTGCTGGCCTCGCTGGTGATACCCCGCTTTGCCGATTATTTAAATATCACCAGGCTTTATCACATCGCGCTGATGACGCTGGCTCCCTTCTGCATACTGGGAGGTGAGGCCGTCTGGCTGTGGGCTGTATCCGCTTTTCATAGGATCAAAGGAAAGGCAGATAACGGCAGCGCACGCGGCCTCGGTTTTGTAACCCTGGCTGTCCTGATCCCCTATTTCCTGTTCACGTCCGGCATCATCTATGAAGTAACCGGCCAGAGCGTGACCGATAAAGCGGACCTTCCCTATTCAATAGCCCTGAGCAGCTACCGGCTCGACCTTGCGGGTATGTTGTATGCGAAGGACGGCGCAGCCGCAAATTGGATCAGCCAAAATTCCGATAACGTGACAGGCATTTATGCCGACCGTCATGCGGCCAATTTGTTGCATTTTTATCAGTTCCCTGGACCCGTGCAGGAACTTGCCCGCGATGCCAACAACCCGGAAGAAGGCAGTCGACTGTACCTGGACAGCGTGAATATCAGCCGGGGCGAGATCACTTTTGCCGTCTCGACCGGACTCAGGCAATATATCAACTGGAATGGTGTACCCGGCCTGGTCAAGATCATGGACGCTGCAAACAGGGTATACAATAACACGGGTGCGCAGGTATTGATCACGCGATGAAACGCGGGATAGCGGGGTGCCGTCAGAAATTCTCTGCCTCATACATATACAATAGCTATGTAATAAGAGAGGAAATATGCCGCTGAACGGTGTATCTTATATTATCAGGGATAGTTGCGAATTAAGGACGGCTGATTGCGGTACCTGCAACCAGCACTGGGAAAAAATCATCCATATTCCCGATCGGATTACCAAAATCGGTGAATTCGATATATACATCTGCAATAAAAGTAAGCTGGGATTTACCAATCCTTATCCATCGGAAGATACGGCATATCTGCTGTATGAGACTAAAGATTCGACCGATTTTGATGTGATCAGAGGAAATATTTTTGATAAAATCCAGGACTTCCTGGCTGCGAGGCTGATCGGGAAAATTGTGTCCTCCCATAGGCTAAATATGAATGCCGTTCTGGACTATTCAACTGGCAACGGCCGTTATGCTGCTACTGTATCGAGAATGTTCCCTTCTGCCAGGGTTGACGCAGTGGATTTCCAGCCTGAACCTCCTCCCCTGATAAAATGCGGCAGGCAGGCGATAAATTATTACAATGCGGACTCTTTTGGTCAGAACACACAGGAATACGACCTGATTATTTTAAGACATGTATTGGAGCACGCTCACTATCCGGTCCGGTTGTTACATGATCTGGGACAACACCTGACGTCGGAAGGGATCCTGTATCTTGAAGTCCCAAATCTGGAATCGGGCTGCGCCGCTGTATTTAAAAAGTACTGGACACCCTATTATGTCCCCCGCCATATTTTTCACTTCACCAGAGAGTCACTTAATAGAGTAGTTGATTTGGCCGGCCTTAAGGGTGAGCTTCATAAAAAGGAGGGCGGATCGATGGGTATGGTTACGAGCACATTTACCGGCATGGAACCTTCATCCGTTGTGAACAAGTTTTTCGCCGTATCGTTATACCCTTTACAGGTTTCAATAGAATCCGTCCACAATAGCTCTTCTTGTTTCAGCGCTTGCCTGCGTAGAAAATAATTCGATCAGTTTGACTTTCGGACAGACGCATAGAGTTCGATCAGCTTCTTTTTTTCCTGCTGCCAGTTATATTTATTTAATGCCGCATTCAAAGCATTCCGACCAAGCCTTTCCCTGAGCTCGGGGCCGTCCCGTAGTTTGATAATGGCCTGCCGTAACGATTCCTCATTATATTCAACCGTCAGACCTATGTCCTCGCGCTCGGTGAACTCACCGGAGTAGATTCCCCTGGTACAGATAATGGGCCTGCCACAGACCATGGCCTCAAAAAGCTTGTTTGGCGTGCCTATCACGTAATCGGGATTGGTCGTGTCGAACATGCAGAAAATAACGTCGGCTTGCGCAGTCATGGACAGAACCCTGTCCACCGGGACCCGCCCTACAAATGAGACATTAGGATTAAGCTGGCATTCTTTTCTGATAGATTCAACGTAGCCCGCCTCGCCGATGCCTCCCACGATGCAGAAAACGTCCCTTAAATCTTTCACCGCGTGTAGAAGCTGAGGTAAAGCCCGCGCTTTATGTATTGTGCCGATATACAGCACGGTGAACCTGCCTCCATTGTCCGGCGGCCTGTACTCGGTTAGCTGCAGTGGTTTGCAGTTCATGACAACCACAATCGGCCTTCGGGTTATCTTCCCCAGGCATTTCTGCATTATGTCGCTGACCGCAATGATGACATCCGCCTTTGCTACCCAGCGCTTCTCCAGCCACTCAAATATTCCGGCTATCCAGTGCGGAAAGGATGCCTGCATCATATAGCCGTACATATCGCGTGCGTCGTAGACGAGTGGAATGCCGAGTTCCCGCTTGAGCCGAATTCCCACCGGCATGGTATCAAGGAAGTGACAGTGTACGGCATCGAAGGGGGCTTTTTTGTGCAGGGACATCGCCTCCCGATGAGCCGCCTGCTGCCACAGAAGCAGGTGAAATGCATGCCAGGGCGGTACACTTAATCCGCATCCGGGCGGCAGAGATATTTTGAGACGGACCACATCGATCCCGTCCAGCATCTCCCTGCCTGGACTCTGCCTGTACCTGTCCCAGGCAATGACACTGACCCGATGCCCCGCTTCAATCAACGCCCGGGCTTCGTTATACAGCCGGGGATCTGTGGTAACGGTGCTGGATACCAGCATTAATATATGCATATAATTCCAACCATTAAGTATTGATCGGTGCAGTCTTCCTCAGGGAAACATCTTCCTCATCCATAGCTCCAGGTTCAGCGGCTTCCAGAGGGCGGATTGGGCGTCAAGGCTCTGGGTATTGAGCAGGTTCTTAAAATCCTGAGTTATCCGCCTGTTATCTATGTAAGCGGATGCCTTGAAATCCCTGTCTGCAAATATCTCCCTCACCCTGTCACCCTTCTGCCGCATCCAGGCTGACTCCGGAGTGGGAAATCCCAGCTTGTCCCTGCGCCACCTGATGTTTTCCGGAAGAATCTCTTCCATAGCCTCCCGTAAAATCCACTTGGTCCATCCGTTATGAATTTTATACGATGAGGGAAGCGAGAAGACAAATTCCACCAATTTATAATCGAGGAAGGGTACCCTGGACTCAACGGAAAAGGCCATTGAGTTTCTGTCTTCAAAGCGAAGAAGCACGGACAGTTCAGTCGCAACATCCATCGCCAGCCGTTTTTGCAGATTACAATAGTCTCCTTTGGCATGTTTGAAATGCGTTATACTACCGGCAAAGTGTTTATGATCAAAGCCCCGCGTCATAATTCTGTTAATCCGTTTGCCGCGCATAGCAAAATTAAAACGTCGCCCGGCAGATTGCAGCGGAACCGGCAGCACGTTGAATATCGATACGGCAGCAATCATTGCAGTAGAAGACATCATCCTCGGCCATCCCACAATAGAAGCGCTTTTACATCCTTCTGACAGCGCCTGCACTATTTTTCCTGTTGACAGCAGGTTAATAAGAAAGGTGCCGTAATATGGATGATATCCTGCCAGCAGCTCGTCCCCACCCTGACCGTCCAAAAGAACCTTGACCCCTCTTCTCCTGACTTCCTTCATCACACACCACTGCGCATATATGCTTGTTGTCCCGAACGGCTCGCCCTGATGAGCGATCAACTCAGGCAGATCTTCCCATAAGTCATCGCTGCCAGGGAAAACATAATTCTTCTCCGCTTTGGTTTTCCCTATAACCTCCTCGATGAACTTCCTCTCATCGATCCGTGCGTCTTCATAGCATGAACTGAACGTTTTTTGCCTGTCGCCCACAATACCGGGTTTGACAGATACATCATTAAACATGAGCCGGTTTGCCAGGCATACGATGGCGGAAGAATCCAGGCCGCCGCTCAGACAGGTGCCTATGGGCACATCGCTGCGAAGTCTCAATTTGATGGAATCTTCCAGCAGTGCGGCCAGTTTCTCCGCATTTTGACGCGCGCCGGCCGCTGAAACTTGCCCGATATCTGAGTTGACATGGAGCTGCCACCAGCGCTTTACAGTTATATCGCCCGAGATATCCGCAGTAAGATAATGTCCTGGATCAAGCTGTCTTATATCCTTGAAAAAGGTATCCGCCGAATATCCCAGCAGTCCCCACATCAGATAGTTGTAGACTGCCTGGTCATTGACCTGCCGGGTTACGGCCGGATGCGGCAGTAAAGCCTGTATCTCGGATGCGAACACAAAAACCTTCGCGCCTGCATAGTAGTAGAAGGGCTTGATGCCAAACCTGTCACGCGCACAGAAGAGTCTCCGTCTATCATAGTCCCATAGTGCGAAAGCCCACATGCCGTTAAATCTGCTCAGGCATTCATATCCCCACTCATCATAAGCCTCTAATATTACTTCTGTATCGCTTTCGGTTATAAATTCATGCCCCCTCTGTCTTAACTCCTCTCTCAGCTCGATATAATTGAAGATTTCGCCATTATAGATTATCCATCGCTTACCGTCGCGGCTGCACATAGGCTGATGGCCCGACGGAGAAAGATCGATAATGGACAGCCTCCGGTGTCCAAAGGCCAGGTCGTAATTATTCCGTTCTGCAGATGCATTATTTAAACGCTGATGCGGTGTGAATGAATAGCCTGCTGAATATACATCATCTGGTGTATCACTTCCGCCATAGACAGCGTTCCTTCCATTACTCATGTTCAGCAGCACATAGCCTTCATCGTCCGGGCCACGGTGTGTCAGGCAGGCGGTCATCTCCGATAAGACCGTAACGTCAACGGGCAAACCGTTGAAATTAAGAAAGCCAGTTATACCGCACATTGCAGTCAATCCACCCCATATTATACAGACCGTAAAAATTGCATATCCATAACCGATTACTTCCGGCCGGTCCGTGTCACCAGTCCATACAAGTACTTAACTTCAGCAACTCCCAGTAGCTTCAAGGCAAAGGGAACTGCCAGGAATGCCAGCAGCAGCAGTACTTTAATGCCCACGTTCATCCAATTGACATCGTTCATTATGAACAGATAGGCCGCAGCTATTATGGCGGCGGTTAGAATGTACAAAAGTCCGTTAGCGCCAAATCTATACGGGATCTTATATAGCTTTTGTGATATCACCATTAAAAGTACTGCCAGGAGTAAGAACGAGAAAACCGCTGAAACGGCCGCGCCGATCATGCCGAAGCGGGGAATCAACAGCCAATTTAAAGACAGGTTAACCAGGGCAGCTACAACTCCGGTCCAGGCTACATGTATCGTTTTCTTTTCTATGCCGACTCCGATAGAAAAATAACCGCCGAGTGTATAAATTATGAGCCCGGCGGATATAAAAGGCACGATTTTATAGGCTCCATAGTATTGAGCAGTCGTGAAAATATAAAGTAGTTCCCTGGAGAAAAGTGACAAACCCAGCAGAAGAATGCATGCCGCCACAGATACATAATCAAAAACCCGTGCGAATGTTCGTTTGGCATCTGCGTCTTTATACGTGGAATAGATAAAAGGCCCCCAGGCGAGTTGAAAGCCCATGACCGCAACACCAATCACGGATGCCACCTTGTAGCCGATACCGTAAATCCCCACTTCGCCCAATCCCTGATAATAATTAAGAAAATATCTGTCTGAGTTCGTCATAATGAAGTAGCAGAAAGACAACAGAAGATAAGGCAGGCCAAAAGCCAATATCAGCTTTAACCTCGTCCATGAAAAAACCAGCGCGTAACTGTCATAGGTCAGGAAAAATCCCACCAGGGTGAAGACAAGCTGTGTTATCAGGGTTGCAATGTAGATCCCTACCATTCCCGTATTCATGACGACTACAAAAATAATGATCAGCGCCGTTTGCAGCAATAATGTCCCCAGCGCCAGAAAGACAGCGCGCATCGGCTGCAGCCTGAACCGCAGCAGGTTTGCAAAGGAAGACACCAGCACTATGAAAGGCACACAGGCCAATGCCACTAATAAAACGTTCGAATAATTAATGTTGTGGAAGAGCAGTGAACTCAGATCATTTGAAAACACCATCAATACTGCGATTACTATTGCAGATGTTATCGCCAGATAGGCAATCCCCGTTGAGGCAATTTTTCTTTTATCGTCAGAAGCGCCTGTGTCAACAAAATATCTGCCTATACCGGTTTCTAATCCTGCGATCAGGAACACTGTCAGCAAGGCAGTAATAGTTGTGATGAGCTCTATAATCCCGTATTCATCCGGTGAAAATACTCTGGTGTAAATAGGCACGAGGATAATTCCAATGAAAGGCGAGGCGATCGCGGTCAGCGAATAAAGCGCTGATTCCTTCAGCAATCTTGTCAATTTTGAAATCATCGTTTATACAATTTGTAGCTATTAATAATCAAGCGATTCATATTTCACCGGCGAAGAAAACGTATTGTATCCTCGATCAGATAGAACTGCTCCTTTTTCAGCAAATCATTCGGTAATCTATAATATTTCTCAGCAAAATCCGGATAATAATCATATTTCTCTATGCCACCCGGTTCCAACCAGCCAAGAATCTGTCTGGCGACTTTTATATGATCGTGATAAGTCTCCACAAATTTCCTGCCGGCAATTGCCAAAGAAAGCCTGAAAGTTTTATCCAGTACAATGCGCTTCAAGTTCTCATACACATTGTCGTGAGTTATCGCAACAACCGGGCAACCATTGGGAATCAGCTCGTAATCCTTCATCACGCCCGATAATACCGCATTACCCGTGGCCATAGCTTCTAAAGCAAGCACACCGACAGTTTGAATAAATAAGAAATCAACAACAATATCAGAATCTGTAAGGATTTTTCGTAACTCCAGGTTATTCGTCTGCTCAATAATCCTGAACTCAAATTTAACTCCCTCGCGCTTCAACTGATCCACCGCTGCCAGGATATAATCAGTCCCCTTAATGGTTCTGCTGGTTGGCGCATGTATAACTACAGGAACATCCCTTGCAGGTATATTAAATTCGTACTCATCCAATGCCAGCGGGACATTGATGCGCATATAGGGCATGGTCAACAATTGAGACATCGTTCTTTGAGAAAGAATAAGCTCGCTGTATCTCTCAGAAAATTGCACGGTTCTGACTTTTTCACGTAAACGGCATATAGACTTTGTGTCACACTGTTTACACACCGATAGAGACGATATATTTAATCCTAACGATTCAAATTCCTGGTCAAAAGCCGACCAGTGCCTCACATCACAGCCGCAAAATGCACATACGATTTTCTTTTTGAAGAATTTTAATATCGGGTAATCGAAATAATTCCAGAGAAAAAAGGAACTACCATAAATGAAAATGAAAACATCGTAAAGAAATAAAGCCTTGACAAATTCTACAAATACAAACAGTTCCTGTAACAGGAACCGGATGGGTTTGAAGAAACGCGGACCATCACTCATTTTTAGAAGCCTGTCTGCTATGACTACGTCATACTGTTCATGAGTAAAGTAAGGATTCCTCTCCCTCATCACAATATGCGTTTGAATGCCAAGTGCTCTAAATGCCTTATTATAGGTTGCGCCAATATTGGCGATTTCATGCAATCCAATAAAAATGCGGGGTTCGTTGCCTTTGCCAATTGTATTAGTCATTCAATATCTCTGGGCCAATACCACCATAATTGAGCCGATATGCAAAACACGATTGCTCAGCAGATCCCAAATGCGGTTCTGAAACATTGCTCGAGCCAGCTTGCCTCGCCATGTTTCCATACCGCTACGTTCATTATGAAAAATGGTACGCTCTGTATGTAAACTCACAATCCGCCAGCCAGTCTGTTCAAGTAAAATTCGGATACTCCGAGGCCCAAAATAATATGGGTGATATGGCGGCGAATGGAGCGCCCATTTATCGCGATACAGGCGCGCATTAAATGATTCAACATTAGGAGTGCTGAGTAACAGGTATCCATTGTTTTTAGCGTATGCGGCCAGCCGTTTCAGGTATATCCGCGGGTCATCCAGGTGCTCCAGAACATCCAGCATAGTGATCATATCAAAGTAGCTTCGAGGTATGGTGCTGTCGTCAGTCTTCAGGTCGACGCAATACACCGGGGCACCATTAAGAGTTGTCCTTGCTGTAGAGCAAACCTCGGCATTCAGTTCAATGCCGCATACCTCTATACTCGATATGCCATTTGCCTTTTCAAGCAATGTCTTCAAAAAGAATCCATAGCCGCAACCAAAATCTAAAATCTTCAGTGTGCGGCTTTGGTCGGCGCCAAACAGACGGATAATCTCATTAATGTATTCTCTATAATGAGCTGCCCTGTGAGTTGTTGAGAGATCAGCATAGCATTCAGGATAACCGTACTTACCGTTGGTCTCTCGAAACATCTGCCCATTGAAATATGATGCTATATAAAAACCATTGCCTGATACAAAGCGACTGGGATGCAATTGTAGCAGGCGGCAGTCACTACAGGCTAAATGCTCAAATCCTTCGCGATCTAATATGCTTTTCACACGCGGGCTTTGGCATACGTAGCAGAGCTCCGTCGTCAATTCGCCACATCTATTGAAATTCTCATGACGCATCTCAATAATCTATTTGACCAAATACGGAATTCCTGGATATTTTCTCGAAGATACAGTATTCCATTCACCTGAGGGCGTCAAGTGTTCTTTTACTTGCCGGGCGGGTAGTTATGATCTAAACGGTCTATTTGCATCAGCAAGTTTTATTTTCTTTTGAAAACAAAAAGTTTTTCATATCCGAAATCACCGAAATTCGGCATTTCCGCAGCAAGTTCGTTTATTCTCGCCTCGTATTTCGGTTGTTCAGGAAATATGAGAGCGGGGTACAGTACGCGAGATATTAGCATATATGTGCTGCAGAAATTATTTATCTCTATCAGTTCAAAGAAATCTGCCGCAAAGTTAATCAGATCTTGATCATCAAAAAAAAGGTTGTGCCATACCACCTCGATTTCACTCAGGCCATTTTTAGTTCTCAATTCATTCAGCCTGATAAGTCCCTGCCGGCTGCCCTCAAGCATTAGGAAAAGCCCTCCGTGTTTGATGATTCGGCCAATTCGCCGTATTGCAGCTTTCTGCTCTTCCCAGGTAGGTATATTGATTAAGCATCTCTCAGTGTAAGCAATATCAAAGGTTCTATTTAACTCTAAATCCACGACGTTTCCCAGGCTGAATGTTATGTCCCCTTGCAGCGTATTTTCAATTTGCATCTTATTTTTTTCAGCTTCCGATATCATTTCTTCAGAGTAGTCGATGCCAAGTATGGATATTTTCTTAGCCCACGCCATATATAAACCAGTGTATCCCTTACCACATCCTATCTCGACAACGGTGTCCCCATTTTCAATATAATTCGAGAGTGTTTTCATCTCAAGATGTTGTATATTATAGTCTTTGAATGTGCCACAGTATTTAAGCGGGAAAATCTCTGGGGCATATGCCGCCCCTTCTTGAGCAGCTTTGCCCCAGTGGTTCTTGATATCCCAGTCTCTCCCCATTTTTACACGTCTCCTCTTGACCAGTTTGTGACTATATAACAGCTAAAAACATCGGATCGTCCTGTTCCGTGCTTTCCTGTTACCGCCATCCCACACCGCTTACTCATGGTGTCAAATTGTGCCCATATGCAAAAATCTTGATGTTGGGTTGTGACCTGGAGCCGACAGGTACTTTCTGGTTCGAACTGTAAACAAGCCTGTAGTCCTTCAACTCCTCTAGCGGTACAGGGCTTTCCCCTGAATCATCCCCAGCGATAATATAGTTACTGTCGCTGTTTTCCCCTACGAACCGCTCTGCAGCCTCATACGATGCGAACACTCTGCTGTCGATGATCTCTCTATATACATTGCCGTTCTGCGCGGCAAACTCCCTGTACTGGATGACAGGGACACTGCGCGGCACGACCGCCTTACCATCGAAATTATATAATCTGGCCACCATACTGCGGTAATACTCCGGAAAGAAATAAATGGCAGGTACATACTGGTTATTCTGCTTCGTCAAGAACACATCGTAATAACGCGAATAATCCGCGCCGCTCAGGGTGGCCAGCGCATGGAATTTGCCGTCATGAGCGGCGATCTCATTGTCCACGACAATGTAGCGTGCCCTGTATTTATCGACGGTCAGTTCAGCCGATGCAGCGTCCTGCGCGGTAAAAAAATAGGCCGATTCGAGCGCTCCGGTACCAGGATTGGTAGCTGGCGGCCGTTGACCTATCCTGGCTATCCAGTAGCCGTAATCCCACCAGGCTAAAATCCCGTAGGCATCTGACGGATACTCAAAGCCGCCGGGTTGGCCGGGGGGGTTGTATAATCCGTAGTAAGTATCCGCATCACCAAACGGCTCCTCCGTATTTGTCCGTAGCCAGTCCACGGCCTCGCACCAGGCATCTGAGGGAGCGAAGAGAGGCCTTCTGGCCAGGTCGATGGACGGCCGCTGTCCGTTGGGCAGCGGTCCTATATTGGGATAATACACGAGCAGCACTATCACAACCATCACCGCCGCGACGGCAATATTGCCCTGCAGGGAGGTCCGCCTCGACTGCTGCGCCTGTCTGGCTGCGCGTTTTTTCCCTCTGGCCGAAGGCTGCGGTGCGGCGACCGCTGCAACCGACTCATTTTTCTTTCTGACCAGCGCTTCAAGCGGGATCCAGCAAAGGTAACCCGTCAGCAGCGCCACGTTGACCGCAAAATAGTAGGCGAAACGCCGCATGGAGAGGGCGGAGAGCAAAATGATAACGCTCCACACCAGCAACAACGTCACATTCGCCTCCCCTTTCTTTATCACCTGATAGAACAGCACCCCCATACATATCATGCTCAAGAAAAAGGCCAGCATATAGTTTCCCATGGCCACCGCAAAGGTGAAAACGTCCTGCTGCATGAGCAGAGGCTGCATCTCCATTACGGTCGTCCCAATCGGCCAGATAAAAATGGTTGCCAGGCTGCCCGTCACCCACCTGAACATCGACGGGCCGATCACAGCCAGCAGGATCGCTCCCATCACAGCCAGCCCCGCTATAACGATCGGATAGTAAAAGCCACTCAATCCCCTGCCGTTCATCCATCCGGAAAGAAGAGGCAATAATACAGATACCAGCAATCCTGCAGCGAGCGCAGCTGCCGTTGAAATACCGTGTATCGCCGGAATGTATACAATCAGGCCCACTCCGAAAAGACAAACGCCCAGAAGGCCGAGATAGCCGGTAGGCCGGCCGTGCAAATGGTCGACCACGGCCTGCACCACGATGAATAAAAATAGAACCAGCGCAAACAGCAGGGCGCCGGCCCAGGTCAGCATATAGAGACCCATGAAAATCCCGGCCAGAATGCTGAACGTCAAAATCCTGCCGACGCCGGCCCAGCCTGCCTTAACCATATCGCCCAGCGGTCTTCCGTGGCCCGCCCTTAACGCCAGGAATACAAACAGCATGATGCCGGTAGAGAAAAATACCTCGGCGATATGATGGTCGGTATAACCCAGCAACGACCTGTTGAGGAACTCTCCCGGCATGATGGCCAGCAGACCGGCTGACATCAGGCCCAGCCACTTATTGCCCAGCAAAAGGCCGATGAAGAACACAGCCAGTATGGTCAAAGCCGCCAGCACGGGCGGTATATAAACGGATATCACATCGACCGTATGCTGGTCGGCATTTCCCAGGCTGAGAATCCATATTACGCCTCCCATGAAATAGGCAAAGAAATCGGGATGAGCCCCGGTCGGCACACCTCCGGGATAAAGCAGATAGGGATCGAACTGCGTGAGCTGAGGGAAGTGCTTCATCAGGTTGTCCACCAGGCGCATGTAGTAATAGGCGTCCACGCCCGTCATCTTCACCCAGTCCCTGACAAACACCTGGTCGTAAGGAAGAGCCACGCGCAGCCAGAGAGCCAGCGCAATAATTACTACAAGCAGCAACAGGACGATCGCCCAGGACCCTGCCTTCTTAACCGCCATATATTTAACCTTGCGATAGATTATAACGTTAAGCTTCAGTTTATGACAATGAATTTGAGCTGATGTATTTTGACATCGGGCGGTTAAAACTATATGCTTTAGCCAACTGAATATTTGAAGCAGGGCGCCCGCGGGTGACCGCAGGCTTAAAAGGAGTGCAAACCGGTGCGATACCGGTACAGTCCCGCCTACTGTGAAAGTCAGAACGCCACCCTGCCGAAAAGCTGCCTCCGCGGAGTAAGGGGGCGGGATTTGTTATTTGTTAACGATCCCCCTGCCCGCACGGGCAGGGGTTTTTTATTTATCGCGGAGGTGATCTTTGTATAATACCTGGAATAAAGCGGTTATTTGCGCGGCGCTGGCCGCCGTATTATGTGTATGCGCATGCGCCGCGCCGTCTTCACTCGAGGGATTGAGAGACGACTCCGGCAATATCATAACTTCGGCGCCCCCCGCTGAGCGTATCATTTCCCTGGCCCCGGCCAATACCGAGATAATCTACGCCTTGGGCCTGCAGGACAGGCTGATAGGCGTGACGGAGTTCTGCAACTATCCTCCCGCCGCTAAAGACAAATCCAAAGTGGGAGGTTTCAGTACGGTGGATATTGAGAAGGCGGTGGCGCTCAAGCCGGACCTGGTGCTGGCAGCCGAAATCCATAACAAAAGCGCTACACCGCAGCTGCAGAAAATGGGCTTCCGCGTCGTTTCGCTGCATCCCAAAACGGTGCAGGGCGTTATTCAGGACATCGCGCTCACAGGCAGGCTGTGCGGCGCCGACGCGGCCGCCGCAACGCTGACAGCCGACCTGCAAAAACGCGTGGACGCCGTAACTACAATCACCGCCGGCCTGGCGTCCGAGCAGCGCCCCCGTGCGCTGCTCGTCATCTGGAACGATCCCTTAATGACGGCGGGCAAATCCACTCTCATCGACGACATCATACGCCTGGCAGGAGGCACCAATATAGCGTCGCAGATCAACGGCTTCGCCTCCATGAACCTGGAATCGATTATCAGCGCCGACCCGCAGATCATCATAGTGCCGACCAGCATGGACGAAAAGGGCGATGCGTTGTGGGACTTCATTATCACCGACCCGCGAATGAGCAATACGTCCGCCGTTAAAAACGGCCGGGTCTACAAAATCGAGGGGGACCTGATCTACCGCCACAGCCCGCGCTGCATAACGGCCCTGGAACAAACGGCATCCTTCCTTCACCCGAACCTCTTCAGCAAGTCCGGCAGTGAATGATGCCCGGGGAATAACAATTTTACGATGGAAACGGCATTAAAAACTGAATTGGCCCTGTACCGTGCCAGAGCGCAGCGCGGAAGGCTGCTATTGATGCTGGCTTCCCTGGTACTGGTCGGGGTGGGGCTTTGGGCCGTCACAGTCGGCAGCACGGCCATCCCCTTCCAGGATATACTGGCCATTTTGCAGGCAAGGATATTTGCACCGGGTAAAGCCGATGCCTATTCTGCTATTTACAACACCATTATCTGGGACATCCGCCTGCCGCGCATTATCATGGCCGGTTTCACCGGCGCCGCTCTGGCGGTGGCGGGCGCGGCCTACCAGGGTATGTTCCGCAACCCGCTGGCCGATCCCTATCTTACAGGCGTCTCACAGGGGGCGGCGCTGGGCGCCGTGGCCGGCTTTATGCTGCCGGCCGCCGTGCCGGCCGCCCTGGTGCCCGTGCTGGCTTTCCTGGGCGCCATACTCAGCGTGGCAGCCGTCTATTCTATAGCGAGGACCGGCCGCACGCTGCCCATCACCACCCTCATACTGGGCGGCGTGGCGGTGGGGGCGTTTTTAGCCTCGATCACTTCCTATCTCATCATCATATCGGATGAAAAAGTGCACGGCATCGTTTTCTGGCTGCTGGGCACCTTCTCCCTGGCTGACTGGTGGCGAGTGGCGGTCATGATACCCTACATTTTCGCCGGAGTGACGGTACTGCTGCTGATGGCACGCCCTCTTAATGTAATGCAGCTGGACGAGGAGCAGGCCGAACAGCTGGGCATAAATGTCGAGCGCACCAAGCTGATCATTTTAGTGGCAGCCACCCTTACGACTGCTGCAGCCGTATGCTTCTGCGGCGCCATCGGTTTCGTGGGTATCATCATCCCCCACGCCGTGAGGATGACCTGCGGGCCGGACTACCGCCTGCTGCTGCCCATGTCATTGCTGGGAGGGGCGGCCTTCCTGATAATGGCGGACACAGCCGCCAGGACCATCATGGCCCCCACCGAGATACCTGTGGGAATCATCACGGCCATTATCGGCGCGCCCTTTTTCCTCTACCTGCTCAATCAGAAAAAAAAGGCGGTGTTTTGATGCCGGTCATATCCCTGGTCAGAGCAGGTTTCCGGTACGGCGAAAGGACCGTGCTTCACGATATCACGCTGCAGACCCGGCCCGGAGAGTTCCTGACTTTTATCGGGCCTAACGGCTCGGGCAAGAGCACACTGCTCAAGGGCATATGCGGGCTGCTGAGGCCGTTCGAGGGTTCGATCAGCCTGGACGGACGGCCGCTGGGCAGCTATAGCCGCACAGATATCGCCCGTAATATCGCCCTCATGCCGCAGAGCGCTTCGCTGCCCGAACTTTTCACGGCCATGGAGATCGTGCTGATGGGCCGCACGCCGCACCTGGGGCTGCTCAGATACGAGGGCAGCAGCGATATTCTGGCAGCTGCCAATGCCATGGAGGCCACGGAGACCGCACGGCTGGCCGGCCGCCGCATCAACCAGCTTTCCGGCGGCGAACGTCAGAGGGTCCTGATCGCCCGCTCGCTGGCGCAGGAGGCCGGCATTCTGCTGCTGGATGAGCCCACGGCCAGCCTGGATATCAATTACCAGGCCGGCATACTGGATTTCCTTAAAAAGCTCTGCCGGGACAGGGGGCTCACCATCGTCGCAGCCCTGCATGACATCAACCTGGCCTCACAGTACGGCGACCGCATTATCGTCCT
>Ga0172380_10004062_pt1 | contig 19261 bp, 30 predicted proteins | sample Leawe162metaG_FD_119747 | JGI IMG/M metagenome (GOLD analysis project Ga0172380, IMG submission 119747) | Leachate microbial communities from a municipal landfill in Southern Ontario, Canada - Leachate well 162 metaG | ecosystem: Engineered > Solid waste > Landfill > Unclassified | place... | reverse complement strand
GCCCAGGTTGAAACCGGGTCTGTAACGGTACCAGCTCCGGCAGGATCACCGACACTACTTATATAAACTGCGTCGCCGGAAAAAGCTCCTCCGGACCCTCCACCGGCTGAATTCAATATTTTATAGAGTGTTCCGGCTGTGATCTGGGCGCTGAAAGCGGTACCGACTGTAATTTCTCCGGTCACATTACTAAAGGCCGAGACCTGGCTAACTTCGAATTTACAAGGCCCGCTCATGATCATTATGGCTTTAGGTACCGGAACTGATAAATAATCATTCACTCCGATAAGAGAGGCATCTATCAGGGTGTCTCCTCCTGCAGCGCCATCAGCTGAGGTATATGAACTTTTAGGAGCTATCGCAGCTACTATTTCATCTCTGGATAATGCGTGAAATACCATTTTGGCCTCCTATTGATTGCCTCTGCTTAGAGGATAAAATAAGTTTTTACTGAGTGGGCGGGTTGTAAAATCGATATGGCTGTAGACATCGGAATTATAAACCGTGGCCGGGGCATGATTGAATCTCCATTCTACATAAGCGGTATAATCCGTAGAGGGTCGAAGTCCGGTAAAATTATAAGAAAAATCTACGAAGGGAGCCTGGGTTGGAAACCAGGGTGAATAAGTAAGTACAGCTCCATCCCAAAGTACCAATCTGGTATCGTAATTAGAATATGTTCCGGATCCCTCAGCTACGTCTACCTGTAAGATTACAGGGTTGCAATGCCAGCCTTCTATTCCGGAAGCCCAGGGTGTCAATCTGCCCGAGACCAGGGCAGATACGTCTGATATGTTTGTTACCGATTGGCTTTGAACAAACCGATCAAACACTGTGTTCGGAGAAGCAGCACCAAAGGTGTTCCTCCCATCGCCTACGGGCAAAGTTACATTTATATCAGCTAAAGATCGAATACCGAAAGAGGTTGTTCCACCTGCTACATTGATGGCTGCTAGTCCCAGGGCATTTAAGACAGCGGCTTTTTGAGTGGCCTGGTTCGCAAGTGTCATCCATAATGGATCAGCACCTGCTATTACAATGCTTCCGAATATATCAACGGAAGCCAGCAGATTGGCATAATCTGCATTAATTAACGGATTACTGAGTAAAGATCCATCCACTACGCATAGGACAGAAGCATTAACACTAAATTGATTACCATTATAAAAAATAACTCTTCCGGAAATAGGTGTTAATCCATTAATCAGGGCACAATTAAATCCGATACGTGACCTCCAGATTTCAAAACCAACGGCTCCTAATTGACCGAACATAAAATCAGCGGTAGCGGGAGCCGTAACCGCGCCGGCTCCATTATGGGCATTCAGATAAACAGCGTTCGAAGCCCATAATGACATCCGTTTATTTGCTGCAGTAGTTAAACGATCAAAAAATAAATAATAAGTACTGGCCATGTCTGCTCCTACTTCTGGGAATATACGGTTATAGTCAGGAGTCCTGCCGCGCAGGCTATGGCTGTAGTAATGGAGATGGCTAAATATCGGGACCAATCATCGTTAATCCCGATTCCAATTGCTAAAGCCTGGGGAGTTACAGAACCGATAGCTATATTCTGGGGAGCGCCGTCAGCTACGGCTGAAGCGATAACGTCTACTCCGTTTAATAACAATTGGACGTTTACCGCCTGGTCCAGGGTGCTGTCAAATTTAATCATGGCTCGCTTCACGCTGCCGAAATCAAAAAAGGTGGAATATACGGTGCCGACGCCGACCGGCATGGCGTTATAAAGCACTACCGGATCTGCGGGCGACCAGCTATTCGAAGAACCACATATAAAATAAGGGTCCCCGGCCGCTATGGCGACCGCCAGGGTATCAAACACGAGCTGGTTGGGTGTGTTTGAATTGATAGTCCTGACATAGGTGATACCCTGATGGACTACCTTTAAAATATAGCTCGACCAAATATTGCTGGCCCAGCTCTTAGTAGTATCTGATAAAGTGGTCAGGGCTCCCGCCGTGGCATATCCGGAATCAACGACGGTGCCGCCAAGATTGGTCCCACCCAACCCGGCAATACTGAACTGTGTATTAGACAGTATCTTCTGTCCGTAAGACGGGTCCAGAGTGATAATACCAGTCGTGGGGTCAAAGAGCTTGATATTGAAGTTACCCAGAGGTAGAACTATGCTTTTACCCGATAGAAAGTCAGATACCCCGATTAATTTAGAGCAGACCAGATAGTTTCCGGACCTGTCTCCGTCACTATCCGTCACGCCACTGTACAAAACTAATTCCCGAATGGTAGAGGCTATTCCACCAGAACCAGACATAATTCTACCTCCTTAGTTTATCCCGTTAGTTATCCATTGTATTCCAGAGTATAGCAGAGGACCGCGCCGGCTACATTAGTAGAGGCCCAGATCAGGTCCGTGGTTTTAATTTTATACACGACAGACTCGTTGGGCATAAGCGGCCAGGCGCTGGTAAGGTTGGTGCAGTTTCCGGCAGAATCCCCCAGGTATATTAAGGTTCCGGCTCCATTATTGGGATGAGATTTCAGGTTTAAAGAAAAATCATCCGGGATCTGGTAGGCCGGAATAATATTGTAGGGCTGGTTAGCAACGGTGCAGACCAGTGTACCGGTCAGGAAAGTATTGGCATTGGGCGGATAGCCGTTTTGCATGCCTCCGGACTGGCCCATTCTGTCCAGAATCTGCTCGGTTAGCGATAACTCGCTGCTGCTGTTTTGAGCTATCGCTACCAATAATTCCATTAAAGCCTCATCCGTGGTGGGAGCACCAGCGGAGGCGGCTTTACTTTTTAAAAGAGCGACAGCGGCGGCGATGGCCGCTGCGCTACTGATTACGATGGCTGTTTTTTCTTCTTGACTAGGCACGTTAACCTCCTAGTTTACGATTACTGACCGAATTCCTTAACCTCGATGGAAACCTGGACCGCCGCAGCACTGGCCAGAACGTAAATATCGCCCGTTCGACCAGCAGCGGTTAATTGCGGCCAGCTTATGAATTCTACGGCCGGCAATTCAAGCTCTGCCCATTCGGTATCGAATCCGTTGACGGCTACCAGAAGAGGCAGCATTTGCACGAAGGCCGCGCCTCCCGGGTTTCTGTCCAGGGTACCGAAGGACAGAGTTACGTTAGCGCCGGTAACGTTATACGCACAGATCTTGGTTATTACGCAGGACCTGGCAGCGGTCTGATTTATGGTGGTCGCGGTCGGTAAATCATGCAATAGATCGTTGCCACCGGTAGTGACAAACGGTCCGGAAATGCATTGATTGGCGACTTTAATGATATATGGTCGATAGCTATTTTTCATTTTATGCACTCATCCCTTCAGCCGGTAAGTAAGTCGTAACGGCCGGAGCAGTAGAAAGCGGGCTCAGAATATATCTGAATCCCCAGAACGCAAACCGAGCCTGAGGCAGAGCTACCGGGTTATTATTTCTGGCCTCCAGATTCGGATCACGGTTTCGACCGATAACAAAGAATTGAGTGGTGCCGAGCCATGGATCTCTAAATGATGTAAACATAGAGACTCTGGCTTGTAACGACCTGGTAACAAACCGGCCGGTAGCAGATTGCTCCCAGAGTACTCCTTCAACATCGTCCAAAGGCTCAAAACGAAGCTGGATAAATTCGCGGTCGTTGAGCTGCAAAAACTGGATCAGGGATTTATTAATAGCACCGTTGGCCGGAATAGTGACATTTCCGGACAGGGCTACCAGATCAACGACGGAGGGTGAAGACCGCGGTAACGGCTCAATGTAGTCCACTCTCCAGTGGTCCCATTTACCGCCCGTAAAGATGGAGACGTTTTCTTTAATCTTTACAACCGGACTGATTGGCCCGTTATCATAAAGATTTGCAACCTCAGACATGGGAACCTCCTTATTCTATCTTCTTCTTGGAGGTGGGAGGGCCAGTTCAAACACGTTTAAGTCGTCTCTCGAACACCCTCCCTACCTATTACGCAGCGACAATAGTGGCACCGACCGTGATCGGGACATATATAATAGTATACCTGGTTGAACCAGTTCCCGCAGCCGCGGTCATAGTAACCTGGATATTTCCTGTGCCACACAGGAATAATCCGAGAAATGGCGCGTGAGTGACCGAAGTGGCCACAATTTTACCGGTCATTACCGGAGCAAACAAATCCGCTACCTGAATCGGGTCCGTAACATCACCGGTTAGCCAGTAAATGGCTCCCACTCCGTTACCCGTGACTGCGGCAGTACCGGCATCCAGAACAGTGGGGCCAACGCTATGCCGTAACTGCATCGTTGAAGCTCCGCCTGCCTGTATAACGGTCCTTTCGCCGATAATGGCTTTTACCGCTACAACTCCACCAGCGACCGTGAATATAGTTTGCCACACGTTCTGGGGATCTGCCGCGGCAGCCCGGACTACCTTAACTCCGAGACCCGGGTTAATGCCGGTTGTGACACCGGCTGTAACCAGGTTAGCCATAGGAGTCGTTACTGAGGTATAGATAGATTTTATTAATCCACTTAGACTCATCAGACGCCTCCTTTAATAAACTCTTCCACCGGAACTCAGGGATCTGTAAACGCAGAACCATTCACCGGTCCAGGAGGTTCCGGCACCAAAGGTCAGAACAATCAGGCCGGGGCCCGCAGGTTGTTGACCGACGACCATACTGGTCAGGGTGGCTACGGTTTTCGGGAAGGCCGCAGCATTCAAAATGGCACCGGCTACGTTCAAGGGGTAGTAGACCACGGTACCGACTGCGCCGTTAATGGCCACTGCACCGGCATCACCGGCTATCGTGTTAAAGGTTCCGGCAACGGTCGTAGCACCTACGGCCGCAGCAGTCACCAGGCCGCCGAAGGTCACAATTTCGACAGCGCCATCAACGCTGAAAACTGTGTACGCACCGGTAGCAACCAGATAGGCCTGGGCAGGACGGCGGGCAACCTTGAAGTTGTCACGATTGATTTGCTTGATATCACTTGCTAAACTCATTCTTACTTTACCTCCTTAAGGTATTAGCAGTATCGCGGGGATACTGTTATGAGTTTGGGAGGGAGTGTATATTCTCCCTCCCAATTCTTGATTGTTAATAGATTACCAGGATTAGGAGACGGTGGAACCGATTCTCTCTACGATGAAGCAACCGAACGGGATGGTCTGACTACCCGCAGCCGCAGCCGCGATGTAGTAAGCTTCAATATAGATCCAATCCTCAGGCAGGTAAACCACGGGCTCGCTGAAATACATATCCGGCTCCAGTTTGGCTTCGGTCGGGAGCTGAAGGAAGAAGCTGGCCTTGGTGGTTGCGCCGGTGTTACCAACGCGGAACCGAACACCACTGACTAACGGGGTGGCATTGGTGACCGCGAATTTATAAAACACGGCGACTTTGGTTCTCTGGAGCTGCGGTACAAAGGCAGGCAGAGCGCCGGCACTGAACGGGGAACCCCATCCGGCTGCGGCGATAATTGGATTGGTGTAATACTCTAACAACCAACCCAGGGCATTGTTACCGAAATCGGTGAAAGGCATAGCCTCACGAACTACGAGCTGGTCCCGGCGACCGATACCCGCATCCTGGGCTGCTTTAATGCCGGCTTCAATGGCATTAATTTTGAAGGACTTAATGTCCGTTAAGGTTAACTCATTGGTAGGAACAGCATAACTCATTCGTGTATACCTCCTCTTGAGTTACTAATCACAGGTATGAAAATTTACCCGTGATTATACAAGTCTGACGGTTGAGAACTCGGGAGTCGTAGGAGTGCTGGGATATCGGGCTAACCGGGAAGCACCCGCGCCGGAAGCGGTCATGGATTTCACGCGGCTATAGAGCATTTTCAGAGCCCACGGGGTAGCCGCGATGCCCATGTTCTTTACGAACTGGTTCTTCGGGATGCCCGGGATGTAATCTGCAAATTGCCCGATAACGGCGAGACCGTAACCGGTCCACTCGTTATACTTGGATGCTTTGGTAGCTGTGATAATATCGGCAGCGGCTACAACTGCGGGAGCACCTAAATCTTCAACTAATCTCATTTAGATTCCTCCTAGTAGTATTTCTAGCCTGATCGACCGTGAGACTTTCTTCTATCTCCTCGCCTCCAGGTTCTATATTTACATTTACATATAAAATATACCTTGTCAAGGGATACAGACCGGCTAATCCGGTAGTTCGAAATGACAGCTCGCGCTGTGGCCATAAGCATCCGTGGCATACACGGTACCATAATATTCTCCGATGGATACGCTGCCTGACTTATGGCCATTGCTGTCAGCCGTAACATTCCAGGAGCCGCTAATTCTCATGGTGACCTGGGCATTAGGTTGGAAACCCCAGAACTCATAGTGCAAGATCTGGTCATTATCCAGGGTACACTGGAGTCGGGTTTCCGCTGCCCCGGACTGGACATGGAAAGCATCATCAAAATGATGGCTATCTAACAAGTCTCCGTCCTGCCAGATCTCTACGGTAATATCTTTGCTGCCGTTGGCTCCGGAAGTGACCCAGTAAAAATCTACGTATTCGGCCGAGCCTCTATCAAAATAGGCATACTGATCCATTTGCCTGAGCAAAGTTCCGGGTGTGGGTAAAATACTGGATTCAGCAATCTTGCAAGAAACGACCATACCCTCTTGAGCGGCACCTCCCGTATATTTAAGGGTGACGCGGATCCGGATCTGATTACCCATTATGCTCGGTTCCGGATAAACGTCGGGCTGGTAAAAAGTGAAATTTTTGGGAGACGCGTTCAGGGTTATCGATAGATTGGTAGTTTGGCCCTGGGTCACATTTATGGATCCGGACTTGCTGCCGTAGCCATCCGCCGTCGCGGTCCAGCTATAAGAACCGGCTGTGAATTCGTAGGTCTGACCGTTGGAGACGGTTTTAGACCCTATCTTTACTACCGCGTTGCTGGGAGAATAAGACACATGAACATATCCCTTCTGGGCTGCCATGGTTATATTTAGAGCTGAAGTATAACCAGCATTAATGACCAGTGTTCCGGATTGGCTGATATAGCCGCTTAATGTTGCGGTCCAGTTATAAGCGCCGGGATCCAGCAAGTAAGATCCGCCGTTAGATACAGTTTTTGAACCAACTTTAACGACCGCATTGGTGGGAGAGATAGAAACGTTTAAGGTACCTTTGGCGGTTTCTACGTGAAAAGCATCGTCAAAATGGTTGCTGGCTACTTCCAGACCGTCTTTTAGTACCCGGACCGTGATATCTTTGGACCCGAGAGCTCCGGTAGTAACCCAGTTGAAAATCACATTTTTAAGACTGTCCCTGGTCAGCGTTACCGGATTCGTTTCGGTATCCAGTAGTGTACCAGGCGTGGGCAGCCAGCTCGATTCAGCTATTTCTATCTTGATATCAAATGTATCGGTAGAGCCACCACCGGTATATTTAACCGGTATTTTGATCTGAATCTGCTCACCCATGTAGCTTGGTTCCGGATCAATTACAGGCTGGGCTAAAATTATTTCCTGAGTCTCGCCCTCTACTGAAAATGCATCATCAAAGTGATGGCTATCCAGTAATTCTTCTCCGGAATATATTTCTACCGTGATATCTTTATTGCCGGCCGCTCCGGCAGCGGTCCAGCTAACTACTATATTTTGGGTCTGACCCGGGCTGATAGTCATGCTTTTTAATTCTTCGAATATGGTGGTGCCGGGAGTCGGTAAGAGCGAAGATTCCTGGACCTTGACATTAACATCCAGGGCGGCCGTTAGCCCGCTATTGCACACTATCGGACAGGTTATTTGCTGAGATTGACCTAACTGGCCGGGATTCGGAGAAATTACCGGCTGATTAAAGGTAAATGCCATATCCGGCAAGGAAAAAGCATCATCAAAATGATTGGCATAAACCTCTACCCCAGAATGAATGATCCTGACCGTAATATCTTTGCTTCCGGGAGCTCCCGCAGCCGTCCAATTAAAAGAGATTCCCTGCTGGGATCCCAGAACCAGAGTTATATCCTTAGTTAAAACTCCCAGCTCAGTGCCCGGCGTAGGCAGAACTGAACCCTCAGCGATGCTAACCTCTACCGAAACTGAATAATTGTCCGGTCCGGAATCCATTATAATAGGGACCTGAATAGAAATATTACCGGTCGCTGGTACGTTTACAATCGGTTGCTCTACATTAAAAGATACCGGCTCTTCCAGGACCCGGTAAGCTTCATCAAATTCGTGAGATGCCAGCTCTTCGCCGGTCGGTTTCTGAAGCCTGACTACAACATCTCGTCTGCCGTCGCCTGCTTCTACCTCGGTAAGCTGGACTACCATATTATAAGTCTCCATGGGAGAAATCTGGAATTCCCCGACCGGCAGAGTTTCTATGAGGTCTCCGGTGCCGGGTAAAATACTGCCATAATGGACCTCTACGAACCCTTTAATAATAGTCGGTACATTCGAAGTTGAGGATACCGGCACAGAAATGGTTACAGCGGATCCGGCGTAAATATCAGTGGGAGCTACGGTAGGCTGTCCTATTTCGAACTGAAGATCTTCGACCTGGCTAAAATCCACTGAGATGGTTTTGGATTCTTTGGCGACCAGGGCAAATTCGCCGGTCTTGAAAACATCCGGATTATCATCCATGACTATCTTCCAGCTATAAGTTCCAGCCTCTATGGTTAAAGTTAAAGGGACATCTACGTCCACATGCCCGGCATCCGTAGTGCCGATAAAGACTTCTCCGCCTACAGGAGAAGAAATAAAGGTAACTTTACCGGTCGTAACCGGAACTTCTTCTTCTTTCTTTTTTAACAGCATCCAGGCACCAACGCCTAAAACAGCTGCGCCCAGAAGAATAATCCCGGTATTGCTTTTCTTGGGAGAAGTGGTTTTAATAGCCATTATTTGCTCCTCACTAATAGAATGGCCGCTACCCCGATTCCTGCCAGAATTAACAAATTCGTAGTACTGAGACCAAATATGGTCCCATTTTCTCCGGAACTCTGGGATACCGTGAAAGTTATAAAGGTGTTTCTGTTAGCAGAATCCGGATAAAACCGGTAAGTACCCACAGAAGAGGGGGAAACCCAATCCATATAACTTAATCCGGTTGCAATATTGATTCCGATAGACTGACGCAGGACCTCTATCCCGTATTCATTTAAGACCAGATATTCGGTATGCAAAATATAAAGCGGCCAATTTTTCAGGTCTGCGACCAGGATGCAAGCAGTAGAAGGCTTGACGGAGGTTACGATCTGTCCCTCAGCATTTTTTAAAGCGATATAGTTATATTCAACCACCGTCTTTCCTCCTTTCCTTAATGATGAATATTAAAGCCAGTACTGCCGCACCGGCCACTACCAGATTGGGTAGACTAGAAACACCGGCCACGGTTTTAAGAGTTACTGTGATTAAAACGATAATGGCCGATAAAGCGACTCCGGCCAAAATAATATTGAGCCAATTGTTTCCGATGAAAGTTAAAACAGCCGCCAGCGGCGGGCTGGTGGCCTGCATTTCCACGTATCCGGTATCACCCTCGCCCCAGACATCAATGAGGTTCATGTGATCCGGCATTAGCGGGCCAAAAACAGCTTCCGCTCCGGCTACATTAAATATGTATCCGAAAGGAGAAATTACGTCTATTTTTAAACGAACACGATCCCCAGCCTGTAAATGATAATTAGTGATGACGTTTTTAAGGGATGCCAGACTCGTGACCGTCGCTACTTTCTGATAATCAGCCATGAATTTCTCCTAACGCCCGCTTTTCTTCAGGCCTCGCCAGATAATCAGAGCCAACGGGATTCCGATCACCAGGCCAAAAAGCAAAGTGCTCTTGTTGGCCGGGGAAAGGCTGATCTGGGACCTGATCGGCCTTTTCATAACACTATAATCCCGGGCGTTATAAACGTCGTAGGGCGTGTAGGTATCTGAAGCAGGATAAGGAATAATATCAGGGAGAGCCGGTTGCCCGGGCTCTCCGTATTGAGCTATTCCTTCGGTTTTTTGTCGGTTTCTGGATGGTCCTATACCGGCCATAGCCTCATCTCCTTAGACTTGCATCTCTTCTTCGGGTGTCAGTTCCATTTCCAGGGGTGGAATCGGACTGTCCTCAGTGAAAGTCTCCCCATCTCGGGTAACAATATATTTCTTGCCGCCGCATTTGACGGTCAGATCTCCGTCACCGTGAACCTTTAAAATGTCACAGTGTCCCAATTTCTCGGGAATAGTCACTTCAGGCAGATCATTTTCACTGGCCAGTTTCTTGTAACATTCCGGGCAGATAGCGGGCTCATCTACCCCTTCCGGATCTGGATCAATTATTCTGGCTGGTTCACAAAAATTACAGATTCTTGGCATTTATCCCTCCTCTATTTCAAACGTAAACCGGTGATTCCCCACCGATTACGTTAGTCTCAAAACAGGCCTGATCGGGCTCTTCGGATTATAAATTCTCATTTCAGTTCCGCCCTGAGAAGCCTTTCGAGCCTGGTCTCCGGACTGATCTGTGACAATGAATCCTTTTACCTGAAGAGTTTCGGCCAGGTCTGAAACATGACAACTAACTCCGGTCGGATCACAAACAGTTCCGGAAACTTTTCCCACCAGGGATTTTACCGCCTGACTGGGCGAATCAAAAACGGTCTGACGACCGGATTCATCAAAATAAATCGCTTTCACATTCCAGGGCTGCGCCATTTGCCGGGTAGAAACTGCTTTAGCTACTGAAGCAGCGGCCGCAGTGGCTACTGCCGGACAAATCGTTATTCCGTCTACAAAAGCCCGGAGAAACTCTTTCGGCTGCTTATCAATAAAATTGACCAGCAGATCCTTGACATCCTGGGTCATGCAAGTTTTAACTTCTGCCATGGTATTACTCCTTACTTTTCTACGGGATTATCTGTTCATATAAGAATAAGCTTTTTTACCGTAAGATGAAACACTTCCGCGAGCTGCCGCGCTGCCCAGGATGAAATAGGTAGCAAGACCCGCAATAGCACCCCACATGATGCTGTTATTTGCCAGTTTATAACCAACATAACCTGCGGCACCGGAGGCGATAGCTTTGGTTGAATTTGTCATGATCTTTCTCCTTATCTATGATTAAATACATATCCAATATTTCCAGTGGGATTATAAACTTTCTTTCGAGCTTCTTCCCGGCCCTGGTCCTGGTAATTGGCCTCTTCACGACCGGTAAGCATAGAAATCAGCTCGAGCAATTCACCGACATGGACCTTTTCTTCATTGGCTATATCGCGAAGTAAAACCTGAGCTTCCTCTATATTGGTAGCATCGGCGTGGGCTTCGTAAAGATTAATGGCATCCAGTTCCGCCGCCAGGTCTAACCTCAAGGCTCGGATGAGGTCCTGCGCTGATAATGGTTTATTCAACCCGGGAAATGGATCTGTCATTACTTTCCCCCTTTATATCCCATCCTCTTCCATTCAGGAGTGTAAACGGCCAGTTGACTTTTAACTCTGTCCGTAAGCAATTGAGACTGATGCTCCAATGAAGAAATACTGGCCATGGAATTTTGAAGAATATCATTAATTACGGAAATATCTTTCTCGGAAGATGATTTTCTAAAACCAATAAATTTTTCTCTCCAGGCAGAATAAGTTCTATTGGTTTTTTGTAATTCCATATGAAGTTGGGTTAATTGTCCTCTTAAAAAATCGGACATGGCAATCATGGGAACATTTTTTGAAGAACTTTCGTAGCTCATTTCTTTCTCCCCTCTACATAACACCAGTCAATATAGTCCACCAGCCAGGCGGAATAAGCTTTGGCGTAAGGCTCCATTACCGTTTTACCGGGAATCACGTATCTTTCTACATCATTGAAGATGTGTACGGCTTCGTATCGGGTCGCTATTTCTACCGGTACCATGGGCTGAACATCCGGCCGTGTAGACTCCATGATGTAGTCCCGGTTTCCGAATCGGATCTGGACCCAGGCATGCCCACCGGCTTTACCATTATATAAGTTGCCCAAAACACAATAAACTTCATCCGCTTGAAGCTCGTTTCTGAGTAAGGAGGTTAAAAGAAAAGCTTTATTGACACAGTTTCCAACTTTCGTTACACAGCACATGCCGGGATCTTGCCAGTAATCGGGCTGATGATAGGTTTGACCCTCTATATTAATGGAAGCTTTGATGAAGGCTTTATACTGGACTTTATTGGCTACCCAGGTCCAGCAATTCAGAATCCGGCTTTCCGCTGTCCCGGTATTCAAAATCAGTTTCTCATAAAGATTTCTGACTTCCAGATCACTGGGTTGAATGTAGCTGGAAAGCCATCTCCCTTGACCGAAAAAACCCGCTGCAACCGGCTGATCGTCTACTACTCGCATTCATTCTACCTCATGGTTAACTACTATCACATTTTCTGACTTCACGTCAATAAAGTCCAGTATCCGGAAGCTTATTCGGAAGATTCAATATATGTATATATTATACAATTTGGTGATATGTTAAACATTGTGACTATGCCTAATGACGTATCAGATATCAGGTATTTTGAGCGCAGTATTAGCTAATGAGGTTAATTTTGGGTAAAAAGAAGGGCTTCCAAGGCTGACCGCCAGTCTAATTCTTGGAAGCCCTTACGGAAGGTTGATTAACGCGCAAGCCGGTTGGTCAGGCCGGCCGCATGGAAGGAAGATACATGGCTCACTGGGCAGTGAGCAAGGAAGACAGCTTCATATTATATTAGGTGGAATAATCTTGTCAAGTTATTTTCCGTCTTCCGGAGTCGCTTTCCTGAAATAGTGTTGAATGATCAGGGCGTTCCAGGAAATCAGAGCGCCCAGAAGGGCATCAGACCCGGCAGCGGCGATGATGTTAGCCTGGTTCAGGGTTTGCGTAGCGAGCCAGGTTATCCAGACGCAGAAAAGAGCCCACATGAAAGTTAAAACCAGAAGCAGGATAGAATAAACATGTTTAAAATTATTGCTTTTCAACCGGTTTACCTCCCGTAGATACCTTTTCTTTTTCCGGGATAATCTCCGATTTCAGGTCCTCGAGCTGTTTGGTTACCCAGGCTGCGGCATCTGGCCAGTTAATAATAAGGCTGACAACTCCCGGGTTGGCTGATCGGCATTCTTTTATCAACCATTCGGTATCCAGCCACTTAAGGTCACCTAATCGCGGGCCCCATATCCGGAGTTTATCTTTCCACTCATCCGGTACATGGTCCCAGATACGTTTATCATGAACTACCCAATCTGAAATATTGGCTATTTTAACAGTCTTGATCCATTCACAGACCATACCGGACAGGATCTGGGGTCCGCAAACTATTAACAGTCCGGATCCCAGGACTTTGCTGACTTTATCTATACTGATAGGCATCAGGCTGTCCTCGTTACATCTACAGTAGATCCGCAATTACCGCATATAGCCCGGGTGGTTTCCGGACCGATGCCGATTGGTTGCTGACAGGTCGGGCAGGTTAATTCACCGGCTTCGCCTGATTTAGCCTCAGCCCGGTATTGCCGGGACTGTTTAGGCTGTCCGGATATTCCCCCGGCAGGTTTAAGAGGTGAAGCACCGGCAGGAGATTCTTCCGTAAAACCGCCTCCGCCTCCATTTAATAGTCCGGCTGCTATAGCACCACCGACACCCTTAATGCTGTTAGCCAGGAACTCCTGGTGTTCTTTATCGGCCTGGAGTTTAGCGACATTGGCTTGGCGCTCAATATTGAGTTTTTCGATTTCCAGGTTCCATTTCTTTTCATCGTTACGCATTTCGCGCTTGAATTCTCTTTCTTCCCGGGCCATTTGCGCCTGTATTTTGAGCATCTCAAGCTGGAAAGTAGAATTCGCAGCTCCCGCCTGAGGAGCCGGATTCAAAGTGCCTAATTCAGTGGTGAGCTGTTTTACCTCGTTATATTGCTCCATGAAAGATTTAGGTTTCTGCATGCCCAATTGGATCATTTTAGCCATTTCTGCCATTTGAGCCTGAATTTGAGTCTGGAGAGCATCGATTCGAAGTTTGGTAGCTTCTTGCTCGGCGGCCTCGCGACGGACTCTTTCTTCCTTCACTTCTTTTTCCCTTTCCATCATGATTTTATCAGCTCTTTCCTGAGCCTCGCGGGCAGTAGCCTGGAAATCTATGTTTCCCAGATTAATGCTGCCCTGCATTTTGATCGGATTATCCGGGGGTGGAGCATCGCCCTGGGCTAATCTTTCCATCATTTTCTGGTTGGTCATGACTTCCAGTTGTTTTTTAGATTGTTCCGCCATCTGGGACCAGTGGTCAGGCGGGCCATTGGATTTAACCGGGATATCTGTAACTTTAGGGGGTACATTTACTTCTTCCACACTCATCGTTAACCTCCTTGTGCGACCTCGGGTGTATTTTCTACCGGCTCGTTGTCGATTTCTTCAGGGTCTGGTTCGTGTTTATTTACGGTATAAGTCTGAAGGGTTATTCCATGTTCCTTAAAATAATTATAGACCACAGTATCTATAAAGTTGATTAAAGGCATGTCTGGCCGCCATTTCCATTCACGTTTGGCGGCCTCCATGGCGCAGATCATAATATTGCTGAAAGGGGCGGTATAAACCCTGGGAACAAATCTAACCTCGGTAGCTTCGGAAAAATTTTCGGTACCTTTAGAAGCCGCAGCCGCAGCCGTAGCGGCGTGATTTTTCCCGTATCGGGCAAGGTCTTTTTCTTCCTTGGTCCTTTCTACCCAGGGTCCCATGGTCACTTCTTTGGTCATTAAGTTAATACGCCCGATGCTCTTATGTTTCCCCGGCTCTTTCTGACCATTCAGTAAAAGGTGTTTCCGAAAGGTCTTTTTATCGTCGGTCATAAAACCGCAAGAGCAACCATATCCCTCGATTGCCTGAGCTTCGTCTACCATTCCCGTTCTCCCGTTCTTTTAGCGTACGTTAACACTATTTTTTCACTCGTGTCAAGGGATCAGATTCAGCTTTGATTGACGCAAAACTGTATAATGTGATAGTAATTGAATCATGGAGGGAGACCTATGAATGTAACAATAATCGCCAGTTTAATCAGCGCCGGGACAGCTATCGCCAGTGAGTATTTGCGTCACCGACCGACAAAAGTAGAGATCCCATCTAACGAAAGACTTTATGAGTTAATTGGCGGGAGGGATAAGCAACCTGCGATCACAACTGGAGAAACTGATTTGCAAGGTGACCATATCGACATCCGGGTTGCCCAATCCATGCCCGGTCCGAAAACGACCGTTTCTGTCATGGATAATCCAAAACCCGTATCGCAGGAAGTTATAGAGGTCCCGCCAGTTTCTGAGCCGAAGCCCGCCGAGAATAAAGCCACTTCCATAGCTACCGGCTGTATTCCATGCAGTTTAGGCCACGTAGGTACCTGTTCGGGTCTGCTTAAAGAAAGTGTACGCTTCGCCAGTGGCCCGGACGGAGTAGCCAGTCCGGAAGTCATAGACCGAGTAAATATGTGCCTGGATGAGTTAAACAGCATGGAACGGGTTGATATGAGTCCCTCCATGATACAGCAGCTTCCCCAGTGGGAGAAAGACCTGGCGCATGATGTTCTGGCTGCGTCACGGTCGACCAGACATGAGTTAGAGAATGTCACCAATTTTGACCGGCTCGAGGAGATAGCCGCCGCCACTGATAACAAACGAAAAGAGATCGGGCGTAAATGGTTCCAGGCGAAACTGGCTAACCTCACTCCGGAAGACAAGGTTAATATTCAACAGCGGATCATAGATAAATTAAACGATATGAAAAACGGGGCTAACGAGCAGGATGCCTGATGTTTTTGATTATATGTGTGCCTGGGCAGCCGGGGAATACGATGCTTTCAGTAAATTAATAGAAGAGAGCGTTAAAGAAAACCGGGAGATAGGCCTTAATATTTGTCAAAGCCTGGATGGTAATTTCCAGTTTGGTCCTAAATGTTCCGGGGCGGAATGCTCAGTCACACTGCCCAAAGACTGCGGCACCATCTCTAAGGTTGGGACATTTCACACTCATACCGAAGATCCCAGCGTAGATCACACGAAATTTTCCGGAGCCGATATTCTGGAATCGGTCCTTTCAGATGAAAAATTATCTTGCCTGGGATACAAGAAAGATGGCGTAAATCATGTAAGCTGTATAACTTTCAATGTTCCGGAGCTGGAGGGCCAGTCTAAAGACGAACTGATTACTCATTTAAAATCGCTGTCTTTCTACTCCAAACAGATGGATATCAATATGGATAAGGCTGATGGATTGGAACGGCAGATTAATCACTGGCTAAAATTACCCAAAGAAAAGGTTGAACCATTGCTTCCCCGGATAAGGGAATCCATGAGGGAACTGGACAGATTGAGAGCAAAAGCCAAAGTGGACCTGGGTATGGAAGAAAGAGTTAAAAATCGTCTTTTAGCCTTTATGAAAGAAAAGGGCTATGTGAAGGAATGCAATGGCTAAAAAGATATCAATGCGTGATACGGACGTAGTTATTCCAGCCAAGAAAATTGAGATCTCTGAGATTATTGGTTTCGAGAATCGATGCATAGATCCTTTTGCCGCGTTGGTGATTCAGGAAGCCTTAGATTACGCACTTGAAAAAGCCGAAAAGCGGCTGGATAATATGCAGGCGGTTTTTCCGTCTGCTCATTTTGCCGGATCCGTGACAGACACCCTCAGTATCATGGAGGGTATTCTCGAATCTATAGGTAAAGCGCCTAAGTGCTCAGCCGCCCAGAAGAAACCCCTTATCGGTGGATTCGAACCTAAAGGTAAAACCCCGCCTGCAGGCCCGGTTACTGAAGGCCAATTTACCGTACTTCCGAGTGAGGCAGAACGTAAGAGGACAGTTCCCGAGAGGTGGACCGTGCCTATTACTTTTGAGGGTAAAACATACGAAAGCCCGACCGACCTGGCGCGGGAGTTGAAGTTCACGACCACTCATGCCCGAAACATCATTGACGCCTTTAATGATGCTGGATATAAGGTTTTTGACGGTCAAACAGAAAGGACCAGCGCTGCCCCTGGGTCAAAATCGGTCGGTGAATTCAAGGTCGTGAGAGTTGGAATCACGCCGCCCAAGCTTCAGGTAACAAAGACTGAAGCTAAACCGATTACGCCGCTTCCGCCGAAAGCCAAAGGGATACCCAAAGGCTTGTTGACCATAGTTAAAGACGCTACCGGAAAGCTGCTCAGGATAGAGCAGGAAAACGGAACCGAATATATACCGCCAGTGGACCAGGCAGTGATAGCCGAAGCTTTGCGCCGGCTGCCGGTAGGTTATAACCCGACCGAGGTATTTGAATATTGGGCTCGCCGGACTACGGAATTACAACAAGGTCCTAAGCAGGAAACACAGACCGGGCCAACCGTGGCAGGAGCCCGCAAACTCTATGAAGTCTCGCTTGTGGATGAGACCGGTATAGAATCAGCCTGGACCCTGGTAGATGTCTGGAACAAGAGTCTACCGGCTAATTTCGTTTCTAAGGACAGCATGATCGGAAGAGCTTTATACAGAAAACGCCCGGGTGACCAGGTAGAATTGACGCTGGCGACAGGAAAGAAAACCTATAAGGTATTAACAGCTACGAATTTCGGAGAATAGGAGATTACAATGAAGACATCTACTATATTAATCGCTGCCGGCCTGGCTGCCGTGGGTATTTATTTTATCACCAAAAAATCCGGAGCCAGTGACGAAGTTCCTCAGTGGTATACCGCTTCTACTCCCCAGATAGATTCTTTGCGAGGCTCCGGATTTACCGAGGCCCAGATAGCGGATTGGAACGAGGTAGCTTATGCCCGTGTTTTTGCGTCTTTGCAGCCCGGATATATAGTTAGCTGGTCAGATGAGCTGGGTTATTATGCAAAACGTCAGGGCATGTCGGCCAGCGTTTCACAGCATGGATATAATGTTCCTTCCTGGAAGAGAAATCTTCCGGACATATATTATCGTAAGATAAACGCTGAACCCAATATAGTCCAGGACCCGCCCTACATCTGGCCTTATGAACCTAAATTTTAGGAGACTGGAAATTGGATAAGAAAAGTTTTATAGCCGCGGTTATTGCTTCTACTTTGGCTGGATTTGTTATATGGGCCATTCAGGCAGCTTCCAAAACGTCGGTAGAACCAAAAACCATTACGCGGAGAATTGAGTGAAAACCCGAAACTGGATAGTCCTGGGTTTAGCTTTTTCCCTGATACCCATCTGGCGGTCAGCCGGTGGATCTAACGGGCTGAATTTATGGCAGTATTACGCGGCAGTTCATCAGGGTGACATAAATGGGTTTCCTTACCCACATATTCCCTATGAAGAGGCCGTCAGAAGGGCTTCGGAGGCTTACAGATACCATGAAGAGATCTGAGATAGTCACACTGGCATTAATAGCCAGTTTTATTCCGGTATGGCGCTCTGGTAATAGAGGCGGATTAACCTTCTGGGGATTTATTTTAAATCACACGGTTTTCGGACCTCCGGTAGAATATGTACCGGAAGAGGATTATATTACGGCACTGTCTTCTTCCGTGGTTTCACCTCAGCCACCCTATGAAGGATTCAAATTGGTTTAAGGAGTCTAATAAATGGCATCACGAGAAGAATTTAATACTTGCATGTCTCCCTATATTAAGGGCAAAGATAAATCAAAAGAAGAGCGGAAAGCTAATTTCTGTATTGGAGCGAAGATCTGCAGTGGCAAAGCTAAAACGGAAGCAGAAGCGATAGCACTTTGTAATCAGCCCAAGGTTCCCAAATGGGCCGGGGGAGATAAGAAAGAGAAAGCCGAAGAGCCAGAAGAAAAATTAACCTGCCCGCAGCGGATGGAAAGGACTCTCAAAAATCTGGAGACTATTACCGGACTTATAAAAGAGGGTAAATCTGAAGAAATCAAGGCGCCACTGGTCCAGGCCATTAAAGATATTCACGAATGCGGAACTGATGAAATCAAAGCCCTGGCCAATGATGTTTTCAGCGAGATTAAAAATACCACTAAAGAATTTTATTTTAAAGGTGAAGGCCGGGAAATGGTCAATAGCCTGAACATGGTTAGAAATTTATTAACGGAACCCGGTAAGCCCAAGGAGTCGTAATGTCTCTTACTAACGAGATACACGATATTTACACAAAGACCCGATATGTTGAAAGACATTTACACCATCCGGTCAGATGGTGGGGAAAGCTAAATCCTCAAACCGCTGCTAATTGGGGTGTGACCATGGATGGTCACCTCAACCAGCCATATAGGGCTATTTCCGGACTGGGAGCTTATGGATCAGATCCGGGAGACGAAGCTCAGATCTTTACCGCAGCAGATCTGCCGGTCGGTC
>Ga0172380_10004060_pt1 | contig 19274 bp, 35 predicted proteins | sample Leawe162metaG_FD_119747 | JGI IMG/M metagenome (GOLD analysis project Ga0172380, IMG submission 119747) | Leachate microbial communities from a municipal landfill in Southern Ontario, Canada - Leachate well 162 metaG | ecosystem: Engineered > Solid waste > Landfill > Unclassified | place... | reverse complement strand
TTCCGCTTCAACCTCGAAGGCGGGTGGTGGCTGCTGCTGCGCTTCAGCGGCACGGAGCCGCTGCTGCGCATCTATGCTGAAATGCCCACGATGGAGCATGTGCGCCAGGCGCTGCAGGCGGGGCAGGAGATCGCCGGGGCGACGCTGTAGCGTCGGCGGCACGGAGTACTGAATGCAGGAGCGGGTGACGGTGAACCTCGACGACCGTGCGGCGTGCGCGGCGATCGACCCCCTGGACATGGCTGGCTACATCGCCGGACTGCCGGCGCAGTGCCGCGCGGCATGGGCCGCGGGCCTCGCGTGGGAGCCGCCGGCGACGTTCCGCGCGCCGAAGCGCGTGGTGATCCTGGGCATGGGGGGCTCCGCGATCGGCGGTGAGGTCGTCACGACGCTCGCCGCACGCATGGCGAGCATCCCGATGCAGATCGTGCGTGGCTACCACGCGCCGGACGTCGATGACGACACGCTCGTGATCGCCTCGTCGTGGTCCGGGGAGACCGAGGAGACGCTGGAGGCATTCCAGCGGACGCTGGGCGGCGAGGATCACCTGCAGGAGCCGATGCGGCTCGCGATCACCACCGGTGGACGGCTGGGACGGCTCGGCGATGCGCTGGGGTACTCCGTGCTCTCGTACGAGTTTGCGGGGCAGCCGCGTTCCGCGATCGGCTGGGGGGTGTTCGCACTCCTCGGCGTGCTGCACCGGATGCAGGCGATGCACGTGCCGGAGCGGATGGTGGAGGAGTCGATCGCGCAGCTGGAGCAGTGCGCGACCGACTGGGGCATCGATCAGCCGGGCGAGTCGAACGTCGCGAAGCAGATCGCGCGCCGGATCCAGGGTCGCGTGCCGGTGATCTTCGGCCCGGACTTTCTGGAGGTTGCCGCCCGCCGCTGGGCCGGGCAGATGTCCGAGAACGCGAAGCAGTGGGGGCTGTTCGCCGCGCTGCCGGAGCTCGACCACAACCTCATCGTCGGGTTCGGCGGCCCGGACGGGGCGCGCGAGGCGCTGCACGTGCTGATGCTCGACAACGCGGGCGTGCACGACCGCACCCGCCTGCGTATCCAGCTCACCGGCGAGGCGCTCGACCGTGCCGGCATCCAGCACGACGAGTTGCTGATCGGCGGCGACAACCACCTGGACGCGATCATGCGAGCCTGCTACCTGAGCGACTGGGTGTCGCTCTACCTCGCCTACCTCGTGGGCGCCGACCCGACGGAGGTGCGCGCGATCTCGACGCTCAAGGACGCGCTCGGACAGCACGCGCGGGGGTAGCGGGGTCAGCGCTGCGACTGCACCTGACGCAGTAGATCACCGGCGACCGCCAGCGGTTCGCTCCGCACAATCAGTGCGTCATACGGTGCTTTGGCCTCGTAAATCGCCACGTCACCAGCGCTGTTGCCCGCGTACATGCCTGCGTACGTCTCAATGTCAGCCTTGTAGGTGAGCAGCGACTTCCGCACTGCGTCGACCTCAGCCAGGCGTCCAGCCACACGAAGCACGTCGTCCTGATCCCGGAAGTCGGCGGTGTAGATGCAGACCACATGGAGCTTGCCCCACGTACCTGCGGGGTCATTCTGCTGGTGCCAGTCGGTCGAAACCTTTGCCGCGATACCGAGCGTCCCGTCCTCAGTCGCCCGCCGGACACGTTCCCAGCAGTAATCGACAAATCGACACTGCACTCGAATCAACCACTTGCCGACGAGGTGTCGGTCATACGACTGCGTGTCAGGCGCATATGCATGCACCCACGAATGGCGTGCGGGTGCGCTGCACGGCGGCGTGCTTGAGGAAAGTCGATCGGGGCCGGGCTCCACGTAGTTTGAGCGCATCTCATCCAGCGATGAACCGGGCATTGTTCCTCCTCAGCCCCGAACGCCGCCGATGATGCCACACACGACGAAGCCCCGGCTCGCGCCGGGGCTTCGCTGTGTGCGAGCGGTCGAGGAAGCGACTAGCGCTTCGTGAACTGCGGGGCCTTGCGGGCGCGCTTCAGACCGAACTTCTTGCGTTCCTTCTCCCGCGGGTCGCGCGTGAGCAGGCCGTTGGCGCGCAGGGGGCGTCGATAGTTCTCGTCCGCCGCCACGAGGGCGCGCGCGATGCCGAGGCGGATCGCACCGGCCCAGCCGGCGTTGCCGCCGCCGTCGACCTTCACCTGGACGTTGAAGCGGCGACCGGTCTCGGTGACCGAGAGCGGGCGCAGCATGTCCTGGCGGGCGGAGGCGCGGTTGATCACATCGTCGGCGGGAGAGCCGTTGACGATCACGGTGCCGGTGCCGGGGTAGAGCCGGACGCGCGCGACGGCGGCCTTCCGGCGGCCCAGGCCGTAGTAGTACTGCTCAGTCGTCATGGGTTACTCGCTCTGCTCGCTGGTCGCGGTGGAGGTGGCGGGGCGCTTGGCGGCGCCCATGCCCGCGCGCACCTGTGCGGCGTGCGGGTGGTTGGGGCCGGAGTAGACCTTCAGGTGGCGGAAGAGCTCGCGGCCCAGGCTGGTGCTGGGCAGCATGCCCTTCACGGCCTTCTCGACGACGCGGCGCGGATCCTTCGCCAGCTGCTCCTCGAAGGTGCGCTCGCGCAGGCCGCCCGGGTAGCCGGAGTGGCGGTAGTAGACCTTCTCGGTGGCCTTGTTGCCGGTGAGGCCGATCTCCTTCGCGTTCACGACGATCACGAAGTCGCCCATGGGCAGGTGAGGCTCATAGGTGGGCTTGTGCTTGCCCATCAGGAGCTTCGCAGCCTCGGAGGCCAGGCGGCCCAGCGGGACGTCCTTGGCATCGATGACGTGCCAGGCACGATCCATGCTGCCGCTATGCAGTCGGTAGGTCTTCATCGTCGTCATTCCAGTCCACCGTCCCCGGTGCGTACTGCACCGCTACGAGCGTCAATCCCTGCGGCGGCGCGGCCGGGCCGACGCTCGCCGGCGGTGCATCCACCAGCCGCGCGAACGCGTCCGGTGTGAGCCGCCCCAATCCCACGTCCCGCAACGCCCCCACGGTGCGACGCACCTGGTGCGGCAGGAACGATTCGGCCTCCATCGTCACCTGCAGGCGATGTGGCGCGCAGCGCCGCACCGAGCAGGATCCGAGCGTTCGTCGCGGCGAGCGTCCAGGCTCCAGCGGCCCGGAGAACGCCGACCAGTCGCGCTCCACCGTCGGCAGCAGCGAGGCCGCGAGGGCCATCGATGCCACGTCCAGCGTCGCGTCCAGCTGCCACGCGTTCCGCCGCGACAGCGGCGAACGCGGACGACCGTCCTCGACCCGGTACGCGTAGCGTCGCATCCGTGCGCTGCGCCGCGGATCGAAGTCCGCAGGCACCACGCACGCCGCGCGCACCGCCACGTCCGGCGGCAGGAAGCGATTCAGCGCAGCGACCCAGCGCGCCGGCTCGTGCCCCGTCAGGGTGTCGAGCGTCGCGACCTGGCCGCGCGCATGCACCCCGGAGTCGGTCCGACCCGCGAAGCGCATCCGCTGTGTCTCGCCCGTGAACTGCGTCACCGCAGCCTCGAGCGTGTCCTGCACGGTCCGCTGTCCCGACTGCGATTGCGACCCGGCGAAGTCCGTCCCGTCGTACTCGACGAGCAGGGCGATCCGCCGCGTCTCCGCAGCCATGGACACTAGACGAGCTCAAGCTGCGCCATCATTGCGCCGTCGCCCAGGCGCGGCCCGATCTTGGTGACGCGGGTGTACCCGCCGGGGCGCGTCGCGTACGTGGTCGCCAGTTCACTGAACAGGCGATCCACGACGTCCGGCTCGTACACGTAGGCCAGCGCCTGGCGCCGGGCGTGCACGGTGCCGCGCTTGCCGAGGGTGATCATCTTCTCGACCATCGGGCGAATCTCCTTCGCCCGGGCCTCTGTGGTGCGGATCGCGCCGTGCTTCAGCACCTGAGTGGTGAGGCTGCGGAACATGGCGATCCGCTGGTCGGTGGCCATGTCAAAACGACGGCCTGATACCTGGTGACGCATGGCTACTCGTCCTCGTCTTCCGTGAGGTTCGCGGGATCCTCACCGGCCTCGCGGAGCGCCTGGATGAGCGCGGCGCCCAGCGAGCCAACCTCGTCGGCGGGCTCGTCGACGGCGATGCCGCGCGACTCCGGGGCAATTGCGCCGGTGCCGTTGCCCGGCATGCCGGCGACTGCGGCGCGGCGGGAGTCGATGCGGGGGGCCGGGAAGCCCTTGCTCACGAGCTTGTCGCGGAGCTCCTCGTACGACTTCTCGCCGAAGTTGCGGAGCGCGAGGAGCTCCTCCTCGGAGCGCTCCAGGATGGCGCCGACGGTGGTGAGACCGGAGCGCTTCAGGCAGTTGTAGGCGCGCACGGAGAGGTCGAGCTCCTCGATCGGCGTGTCGTAGCCGTCGAAGCCGCCGGTCGGCTCCTGGATCGCGCTGGTGACGATGCTGTCCGGGCGGCCAAGCCGCTGGAAGCCGAGGAACTGGTCACGCAGGATCTCGGACGCGAGCGAGACAGCCATAGGGCCGCTGATCGTGCCGTCGGTCCAGATCTCCAGCTCCAGCCGGTCGAAGTCGGTGTCCTGACCCACGCGGGTGCGGGAGACGTGGTAGTTCACGCGGCGCACGGGGGTGAACAGCGCGTCGACCGGGATGACGCCGATCGGCAGCCCCTCGCCCGCGGTGGCGGGGAGGTAGCCGCGGCCGGCCTCGACGTTGATGTCGGCGACGAGCGAGGCGTCCTTGTGGTCGAGCGTGGCGAGCTTGAGCTCGGGGTTCACGACCTCGTAGTCAGCGCTGGACTGGATGTCGCCGGCGGTGACGATGCCTTCGCCGGACGCCTCCAGGAAGAGACGGGCGGGGCGGTCGGAGTACGCGCGGAGGCGGACTTCCTTCAGGTTGAGCAGGAACTCCGTCACGTCCTCCTGGACGTGCGGCATGGTCGAGAACTCGTGCTCCACGCCCTCAATGCGGACGGAGGTGATCGCCGCGCCGGGGAGCGAGGACAGCAGGACACGCCGGAGCGCGTTGCCCAGGGTGTTGCCGAAGCCGGACTCCAGCGGCTCAGCCACCACGCGTGCGTAGTCGACTTCGTCGACTTCGACGCGGATGTCGGGGATGTGCAGGTCAGGCAAGACGCACCTCGCAGGTGGGCGACGTTCCGCCGGCCGAAGCCGGCGAGACGGTCACTAGCGTGAGTAGTACTCGACGATCGCGTTCGGGTTGAAGTGCGCTTCGATGTCACCAGGGGTCGGCTCCGACACAACGCGGCCGGTCAGGGCCTCGCGGTCGACTTCAACCCAGCCGGGGACGTCGCGGCCACGGATCTCCTCGTGGAGGATCTTCGCGTACTCAGAGCGCTTGCCGCGGTCGGTCAGACCGATGGCAGCGCCGACCTTCACGTGCGCGCTGGGAACGTCGAGCTTCGCGCCGTTGACGGACACGAGGCCATGGGTGACCAGCTGGCGCGCCTGAGCGCGGGTGCTGGCGAAGCCCATGCGGTAGACGACGTTGTCCAGCCGCTCCTCCAGCGAGCGCATGAGGAGCTCACCGGTGACGCCGGGGCGCCGCACGGCACGCTCGTAGTAGTCGCGGAACTGGCGCTCCATGAGCCCGTAGGCGAAGCGCACCTTCTGCTTTTCAATGAGCTGCTGTCCACGGTCGGAAATCTTGCGACGCCGCATCGAGCGCGGGCCTGGAGGGGCCGGGCGCTTGATAATGGCGCACTTCGCCGTTCCGCACAGCGAAACGCCGTAGCGGCGGCACTTCCGACACTTGGGACCAGTGTATCGGGCCATCGGACCTCGCTCTTACTGCCGCGGCCGGCGACGCGGCCGGCACCCGTTGTGCGGGATGGGCGTGACGTCGCGGATCGACAGCACGCGGACTCCCGAGGACTGCAAGGCGCGCACGGCGGCTTCGCGGCCGGCGCCCGGGCCCTTCACGAACACTTCCACCTCTCGCAGGCCGTGCTCGACGGCCCGCTGGGCGGCTCCCTCAGCAGCAATCTGCGCGGCGTACGGGGTGCTCTTGCGAGAACCCTTGAAGCCGGCGGTGCCGCCGCTACCCCACGACAGCACGTTCCCATTCGGGTCCGTGAGCGTGATGATCGTGTTGTTGAACGTCGACGTGACGTAGGCGCGCCCGCGCGGGACGGACTTCCGTTCGCGACGTCGGGTGGTGGTGCGCCGGTTGGCAGCTGCTCGCCCCATCCGATCCTCCCGTTACTACTTGCGCGCCGCGCGACGCTTACCGGACACAGTCCGGCGCACGCCACGGCGGGTACGAGCGTTGGTCTTGGTGCGCTGACCGCGCACCGGCAGGCCACGGCGGTGCCGGTACCCGCGGAAGCAGTTGATCTCGATCAGGCGCTGGATGTTCTGGCGCACCTCACGGCGGAGGTCACCTTCCACCACGTGCTCGCCCTCGACGACCGCGCGGATGCGCGCGACCTCGTCATCCGTCAGGTCGCGCACCTTGGTGGTGGGGTCGACCTGCGTCTGCTCCAGGATCCGGGCAGCCATGGGCCGCCCGACGCCGTAGATGTACGGCAGGGAGAAGAGCACCTGCTTGTCGTTCGGGATGTCGACGCCGGCGATGCGTGCCATATGCGCCCTCCTAGCCCTGTCGCTGCTTGTGACGCGGGACGATGCAAATCACCCGAAGCCGCCCGTGGCGGCGGATGATCTGGCAGCGCTCACAGCGCTTCTTGATCGAGGCCGATACCTTCATCGCTGTCCCCAGCTACCTACTCGTTCGTTCGTTCTTCGAAGCGTTCCGCTGCCGCGTTACCGGAAGCGATACGTGACACGCCCGCGCGTCAGGTCGTACGGGCTGAGTTCCACCAATACGCGGTCGCCCAGGAGGATGCGGATGTAGTGCATCTTCATCCGCCCGGAGACGTGGGCCAGAACGTGGTGCCCGTTGGCGAGTTCGACATCGAACATCGCGTTGGGCAGCGCGTCCTTGACGACGCCTTCGACCTCAATGACTTCCTTCTTCGTCTTCGCGCGCGGGCGGCGTTCCTGCGTCATCGCTGACCGCCAACCTGCTCGCGGATGCGCGTCAGCACCTCGGGCCCCTCTTCGAGGATCGCGATCGTCTCCTCGAAGTGGGCGCTCAGGCTGCCATCGCGCATGCGCACCGTCCAGTGATCCGCCATCTCCTCGGTCTCCGGGCGGCCGAGTGCGAACATCGGCTCCAGCGCCAGCACCATCCCGGCCTTCAGCTTGAAGCCGATGCCGGGGCGACCGAAGTTCGGGACGTGCGGCGGCTCGTGCATCTCACGACCGACGCCGTGCCCGCCGTACTCCTGCACGATGCCGTAGCCGGCCTCTTCGCCGAAGCGACCGATCGCAGCGGAGATGTCGCCCAGGTAGTTGCCGGGGCGCGCCTGCTCGATGCCCGCCCAGAGCGAGGCCTCGGTGACGCGCATCAGCTCCTGAGCCTCCGGCGTGACCTCGCCGACGCCGCAGGTGAAGGCGGCGTCTGAGACGTAGCCCTTGTAGGTGACGCCCAGGTCGATGCTGACGATGTCACCCTCCTTGAGGGCGCGGCTGCCCGGGATGCCGTGGACCAGGTGGTCGTTCACGGAGTAGCAGATTGCACCGGGGTACGGCGGACGACCGCCGGGGCCGTAGCCGACGAACGTCGGCAGACCGCCACGCTTTGCGATCGCGTCCTTGGCGAGGCCATCAAGGTCTCGTCCCGTGACGCCGGGGGCCACCGCCTCGCGAAGGGCAGCACGAACCTCTGCGTTGAGGCGCCCGGCCTCCCGCATGAGGACGATCTCGTCCTTCGACTTGATGGTGACGGTGGAAACCGGCATCAGAACAGTTTACGCCTTTCCCGATGCGGCCGACACCTGCTCGATTGCGCCGAGCAGGCGTGCGGTGACGTCGGTGGGCTCACCGGTGCCGTCGACCGGGTGAAGCTTGCCCTGCGCCTCATAGAAGGCGGCGAGCTGCTCCGTCCAGGTACGGTTGGTGGCAAGGCGGTTGGAGACGGTCTCCGGGCGATCGTCGGCGCGCTGCGTGAGCGCGGTGCCGCACTTGTCGCACACGCCGGACTGCTTCGGCGGGCTGGAGAGCTCATGGTAGATGGCACTGCAGTTCGGGCAGTTCCAGCGGCCGGTGAGGCGCGCCATGAGCAGGTCCTCGGGCACCTTGATGTAGAGCACGCCGTCGATCTGGCGGCCCTGGCCGGCCAGTGCGCCATCCAGCGCCTCGGCCTGCGGGATGGTGCGGGGGAAGCCGTCCAGCATGATGCCGGCGGCAGCGTCCGGGCGCGCGATGCGCTCCAGCAGCATGTTGATCGTGACCTCGTCCGGGACGAGCTCGCCGCGGGACATGTACTCCTGCGCGCGCTTGCCGAGCTCGGTGCCCTCGGCGGCGGCGGCGCGGAAGAGATCGCCCGTGGAGATGTGCAGAAGGCCGAGGCGGTCTGCGAGCAGGGCCGCCTGCGTGCCCTTCCCTGCGCCCGGCAGGCCGAGGAGGATGAGCTGCATTAGGAGATAAACCCTTCGTAGTTGCGCATCATCATCTGGGCCTCGATCTGGCGCATGGTGTCCAGCACGACGCCGACGACGATGAGCAAACCGGCCGCGCTGACCTGCACCGACTGCACGTCGGTCACGGCCTGCGCGAAGAACGGCACGATCGAGACGATGCCCAGGAAGATCGCGCCACCCCAGGTGATGCGGATGAGCACGCGCATGACGTACTCCTGCGTCGGGCGACCGGGACGGATGCCCGGGATGAAGCCGCCCTGGCGCTGGAGGTTCTCCGCCAGGTTCTGCTGCTGGAAGACGACCAGCGTGTAGAAGAAGGAGAACACCATCACCAGTAGGAAGACCATCAGCCAGTACAGCGGCGCGGTCGGCGAGAAGGCGTTCTGCAGGAATCGGGCGGTGCTGGCGATCCAGCCCACGTCCACCGTGGTCGCGATGAACTGTGCGAACACCGGCGGGAAGATCATGATCGAGAACGCGAAGATCATCGGCACCATGCCGGCGGAGTTCACGCGCAACGGGATGTGCGTCTGCCCCTGCTGGCGGTACATGCGACCGCCTCGGAACGTGGAGCGCGCGTACTGGACGGGGATCCGGCGCTGCGCCTCCTGCACGAAGATGATCGCGGCGACCAGGCCGATCGCGATGACTGCCAGCGTCAGCAGACCGGTGACCGCGGTGCCGACGCCGGTGAAGAGGCTGTTGCCCAGGATACTCGGCAGGCCAGCGACGATACCGGCAAAGATCAGCAGCGAGACGCCGTTGCCGATGCCCTGCTCCGAGATCAACTCACCCACCCAGACGAGGAACATGGTGCCCGCGACCATCGATGACAGCGCCGCGATCGTGGCGAGCGTGTTCCCGCTGCCGAAGCCGATGTTCGTAACGCCGCCCAACTGCTGGATAAGCAGCAACTGCGCATAGCCCTGGAACACCGCCAGCGGCACCGTCAGCCAGTGCGTGTAGATCTGGATGCGCTGCCGCCCCGCCTCGCCGCCCTCCTGCGAGAGCGCCTGGAGGCGGGGAATCAGCGGCACGGCGAGCTGCATGATGATCGAGGCGGTGATGTACGGATACACACCCAACGCCGCGACGGAGAGGTTACGCAGCGCACCGCCGGAGAAGATGTTCAGGAAGCCGAGGATGGCGTTGTTGTCGAACGTGCGACGCAGCGCCTCCGGATCGACGCTCGGGATCGGAATGTGCGCGGCGAACCGGAAGACGAGCAACATCCCCAGCGTGAACAGGATCTTCCTGCGCACGTCCGGCTGGGCGAAGGCATCAATGCCCGCCTGCAGGAGCTGGGGTCGCCGCGTCTGCTGACTCGCCACGAACTACTCTCCCTGCGCCGTGCCGGCAGCCGCCGCAGCCTTGCGGCGGTGGATGCGGTTGCGAACGCGGTGCTCTGCCGCTGCCGTCTCCGTGAAGGAGCCGCCCGCGTCGGTGATCGCGCTCTTCGCAGCCTCGGACAGCCGAGGCGCGGTGATGGTCAGGGCGTGCGCGAGCGCACCGGTCGCGAGCACCTTGAACGGCGTCGCGGCGTTGTCGATGAGGCCGACGGCGGCCAGCGCCTCGGCGTCGACGGTCGCGCCCGCAGCGAAGTGCTTCGCCAGGTCGCGCAGGGCGACGGCGCGGAACTCGATGCGCGCGAAGTTGCGGAAGCCGCGCTTGTGGCCCAGGCGGCGGACGATCGACATCTGACCGCCCTCGAACTGAGGACGGACGGAGCCGCGTGCCTTCTGGCCCTTGCGACCGCGGCCACCATAGGTGCCCTGGCCGGAGGCCTGGCCGCGACCGACGCGCTTCTTGGCGTGCTTCGCGCCGGGTGCCTGGCGCAGCTCGTGCTGTTCCACTACTCGACTTCTTCCACCGTCACCAGGTGACGGACCTTGTGCGCCATCCCACGGATGGTGCGGTTGTCATCGTGCTCCACGGTCTCGTGGAGGCGGTGGAGGCCGAGCGCGCGGACGGTGCGCTTCTGGTCACCGGCATAGCCGATGGCGGACTTCACCCAGGTGATCTTGAGCTTGGTGGCCATGGGCTACGCTCCTGCCGCCAGCGCGCGGCGCTGGGCGACGACCTCACCCGGCTGGCGCAGCGACTCGAGGCCGCCGAGCGTGGCGCGGACGACGTTGATCGGGTTGCTGGAGCCGAGCGACTTGGTCAGCACGTCCTTCACGCCCGCAGCCTCCATGACGGCGCGCACCGCACCACCGGCGATGAGGCCGGTACCGGCGGAGGCGGGCCGCATGACGACGGTGGACGCCTTGTACTGCGACACGGTGTCGTGCGCGATCGTGCTGGCGTGCATCGGCACGGTGATCATCGAGCGGCGCGCGATGACGCCACCCTTGCGGATCGCCTCCGGCACCTCGTTGGCACGACCAAGGCCGAAGCCGACGCGCCCGGCGCCATCACCGACGACCACGATCGCGGTGAAGGAGAAGCGGCGACCGCCCTTCACCACCTTCGCGACGCGGTTGATGAAGACGACCTTCTCGATGAACTCGGACTCTTCTTCTTCGCGGCGGCGGTCACGACGCGGCCTGTCGCCGCGGTCACGCTGCTGAACCATTAGAAGACCAGCCCTTCTTCGCGAGCGGCGTCGGCGAGAGCCTGCACGCGTCCGGCGTATTCGAAGCCGCCGCGGTCGAAGACCACGGACTCCAGCCCGGCCTGCTTCGCGCGCTGGGCCAGCAGCGCGCCCACCTTGCGGGCACGCTCGGTCTTGGTGCCACCGCCGTCGCGCAGCCCGGCCTCCAGGTCGGAGGCCTGCGCCAGCGTGCGACCGGCCAGGTCATCGATGACCTGGGCGTAGATGTGCTGGCTGGAGCGGAACACGGCGAGCCGTGGCCGCGCCGAGGTGCCGGCAACCTTCTTGCGCAGGCGGGTGTGGCGGCGGATCCGCGCGACGCGGGAGGTGTCAGTGCTGGCCATGTCTTACCGTCCGGTCTTTCCGGCCTTGCGGCGAATGACCTCGTCGGAGTAGCGGATGCCCTTGCCGCGGTACGGCTCGGGCGGGCGCTTCTCACGCACAAGGGCGGCCTGCTGGCCGACGGCCTGCTTGTCGATGCCCACGATGTGCAGGCGGGTGGGAGTCTCCACCTCGAAGCTGACGCCCGGGAGGGGCTCCATCTCGATGGGGTGGGAGTAACCCAGGTTGAGCATCAGGTTGGTGCCGCGCAGCTCGGCGCGGTAACCGGTGCCGGCGATCTCCAGCGACTTGCGGAAGCCGGTGGAGACACCCGTCACCATGTTCGCGAGCAGCGCACGGGTGAGCCCGTGCAGCGCGCGGTGGCTGGGCGAGTCGGACGGCCGGGTGACGACAATGCTGTCGTCCTCCAGCGTCACGCTGATCGCGGTGTGGACGTCGTGATCCAGCGTGCCCTTCGGACCCTGCACGCGGGCGTGCTGGCCGGAGAGCGTCACCTGGACGCCACTGGGAATCGGAATGGGCAGGCGGCCTACGCGCGACATGGCGTCTCCTACCAGACGTAGCAGAGCACTTCGCCGCCGACCTTCTGACGCCAGGCCTCTTGGCCCGACATCACGCCGTGCGACGTGCTCATGATCGCGACCCCCAGGCCACCGTAGACCCGCGGAATCTCACCCTTGTTCACGTAGACGCGGAGGCCGGGGCGCGAAACGCGGCGAATGCCGCCCAGCGCCGCGCGACGATCCGCACGGTAGTTGAGCTTGAGCCGCAGGTAGCGGCGCGAGCCCTCGGTCTCTTCGGTATAGCCGCCAATGAAGCCCTCGCGCTGCAGAACGTCAGCGACGGCGGCCTTCACGTTGGAGGCGGGCACACGCACGGTCTCGTGCCGCGCGCTCGCGGCGTTGCGGATGCGCGTGCACATGTCCGCCAGGGGGTCCGACATACTCATAGGATCTCAGCCTGCCTTCCGCCGGTACTTCGGTCTTGGTCGACCGGTTACCAGGAGGACTTTTTCACGCCCGGAAGCTTGCCCTGGTTGGCCAGCGTCCGGAAACAGATGCGGCACATGCCGAACTGGCGCATGAACCCGCGCGGTCGGCCACAGGGGCGGTTCGCCCACATGACCTGGCAACGGTTGCGGTGCCGATTTTCGAACTTCGGCTTTCGGTCCGACTTCACGATCTGCGACATCTTCGCCATCGTGCGCGCTCCTACTTGGCGAACGGCATGCCGAGCAACTCGAGCAACCGCTTACCCTCTTCGTCGGTGCGAGCCGACGTGATGATGTTGATCTGCATGCCGCGGACGCGCTCTACCTGGTCGAAGCTGATCTCCGGGAAGATGATCTGCTCCGGCAGGCCGAGCGAGTAGTTCCCGCGGCCGTCAAACGCCTTGTTGGAGACGCCGTGGAAGTCGCGCGTGCGGGGCAGCGCGAGGTTCACCAGGCGGTCAAGGAACTCCCACATGCGGTCGCCACGCAGGGTGAGCGAGACGCCGATGGGGTTGTTCTCACGCAGCTTGAAGTTCGAAATCGCCTTCTTCGCGCGGTTCACCATCGGCTTCTGGCCGGTGATGATCTGCAGGTCGGAGACAGCGGAGTCGACGGCGCGACCGTTGGTCAGCGCCTCGCCCAGACCGATGTTGACCGCGACCTTGGTGATCGTGGGCACCTGCATGGGGTTGGCGTAGTTGAAGTCGCGCTTGAGCGCGGCTACGACCTCGTCACGGTACTTCTGCTTCAGGGATGGGGCCGCGGTCACCATTAGCCGATCGCCTCCCCGCAGGCCTTACAGACCCGCACCTTCTTGCCGTCTTCGAGCTGCTTGAAGCCGACGCGCACGGCCTTCGAGCAGGAGGGGCACACGACCTGCACGTTGGAGAGGTGCAGGGGCGCTTCCATCTCCACGATGGCGGAGACCTCGTTGGCGCTGCGCTGGCGGCGGTGCCGCTTGACCATGTTCAGACCGGCGACGACGACGCGGTTCTCCGTGGGGAGGACGCGACGCACCTGGCCGCGCTTGCCGCGGTCCTTGCCGGTGTTGATCTCGACGGTGTCGTCACGCTTCACGCGGGCAGCCATTAGAGCACCTCCGGCGCGAGCGAGATGATGCGCATGAACTCGCGGTCACGGAGCTCGCGGGCGACGGGGCCGAAGATGCGCGTACCGCGCGGGTTTCCGGCCTTGTCCGCAAGGATGACTGCGGCGTTCTCATCGAACTTGATGGAGGAGCCGTCGGCGCGAGAGAAAGGGTGCGCGGTGCGCACGACGACGGCGCGGACGACGTCGCCCTTCTTCACGTTGCCGTTCGGCTGGGCCTCTTTGACGCTGGCGATGATGGTGTCACCGACGGCGGCGTAGCGGCGGCGTGAGCCACCGAGCACGCGGATGCACAGCAACTCGCGCGCGCCGGAGTTGTCGGCGACCTTGAGCCGGCTCTGCTGCTGGATCATTCGGTCGCCTGCTCCCCGCTCTGGGCCTCGCTGGCGTGCGAGGCGGAGCGCTGCACTTCGCTGACCAGGGTGGCATCGATGGCAGTCGGGGCGATCTCCGCCACGGCCCGCTCCACGATGACCTCCACCAGGCGCCAGCGCTTGGTCTTGCTGATCGGGCGGCACTCCTCGATGCGCACGGTGTCGCCGAGGGTCGCCTCGTTGTTCGGGTCGTGCACCGGGTAGCGCTTCGTGCGCCGGATCACCTTGTGGTAGAGGCGGTGCGGCGCCGCGCGCTCGATGGCGACGATGATCGTCTGGTCGCCCTTGTCGGACACCACGGTGCCGACACGCGCCTTGTGGTTGATCGGTCGTGCTTCGACCATCGCTTACTCCCGGTTCCCGGCGGCGTCAGCCTCGACGAGGATGGCGCGCTCACGGGCGAGGGTCTTGAGGCGCGCGATGCGCCGCTTCGCCTTCGCGATCTGCGAGACGTCCGCGAGCTGCCGCGTGGCGGCCTGGAAGCGGAGGTTGAAGAGCGCCTGGTGGGCGGACTCCAGATCCTCGCGCAGCTGGGCCTCGTCGCGACCGCGGAACTCGGTGGTTTCCTTGGCGCTCATTCGCCGGTCTCCTCGCGCCCGATGACCTTGGTGTCGACGGGCAGCTTGTGGTGGGCGCGGCGGAACGCCTCGCGGACGGCGGTCTCCGTGACGCCGGCGACCTCGAACATGACGCGGCCGCGCTTCACGACCGCGACCCAGTGGTCAGCCGGGCCCTTGCCCTTACCCATGCGGGTCTCGACCGGCTTCTTCGTGACCGGCTTGTCCGGGAAGAGGCGGATCCAGACCTTGCCACCGCGCCGGAGGGAACCGGTGATCGCGCGACGAGCGGACTCGATCTGACGCGAGTCGACCCACGCCGTGCTCTGCGCCTGCAGGCCCCACTCGCCGAAGGCGACCGTGTTGCCCGTCTGCGCAGCGCCGGACCGGCGGCCGCGGTGCTGCTTGCGATACTTGACGCGCCGAGGCATCAGCATGGCGCTACTCCGTCGTCTCTGCCCCGGCGAGCGCCAGCGGCGACTCACGCGGGTCAATGTCACCCTTGTAGATCCAGCACTTCACGCCGATGCGGCCGAAGGTGGTGTGGGCTTCGCTAATGCCGAAGTCGATGTCGGCGCGGAGCGTGTGCAGCGGGACGCGCCCCTGCATCTCCTGCTCCGACCGCGACATCTCGGAGCCGCCCAGGCGGCCGCTGATGCGCACGCGGCAGCCGAGAGCGCCGCGCTGCATGGTGCGCTGCACGGACTGCTTCATCGCGCGGCGGAAGGCGACGCGGCGCTCCAGCTGGTCGGCGACGGAACGCGCGACCAGTGCAGCGTCCAGCTCCGGCACGCGAATCTCATCGATGTTCAGGCGCACGCGACGGTCGGTCGCACGCTCCAGCGCGCCGCGCAGGTGCTCCACGTTCTGCCCGCCGCGGCCGATGACGATGCCCGGCTTCGCGGTGCGGACGGTGAGGTTGAGCTGGTTCGCGTTGCGCTCAATGAGCACGCCGCCGATGCCGGCGTCGGGCAGGAGCTTCATGACGAGGCGACGAAGGCGCATGTCCTCCTGGACCAGCTGCGCGTACTCGCGCTCGCTGAACCACTTGGACTGCCAGTCCTTGTAGACGCCGACGCGGAACCCGTACGGGTGTACTTTGCGGCCCATTAGAAGCCCTCGTTCCCCTCGACGACGATCTCGATGTGCGCAGAGCGCTTGAGGACCGACGTCGCGCGCCCGCGCGAGCGTGCGCGGAAGCGCTTCAGCGTCGGCGCCTCGTTCGCGAACGCCCGCTTCACCAGCAGGCGGTCGGGGTCCAGGTTGTAGTTGTTCTCCGCGTTGGCCGCGGCGGACTTCACGGTCTTCAGCACGATCTTGGCCGACGGCTGGGGGAGGTACTCCAGCACGGAGACGGCCGTGGCGACCGGCAAGCCTCGGATCTGGTCCAGGACCAGCCGAACCTTGCGCGCCGAGATCGGCTGGTTGGAGGCGAGTGCACGCACTTCCATTAGCGGGACCTCGACGTCGTCTCGGACTTGCCGCGGTGACCGCGGAAGGTCCGCGTGAACGCGAACTCGCCGAGCTTGTGGCCGACCATGTTCTCAGTGCAGAACACCGGAACGTGGCGGCGGCCATCGTGCACCGCGATGGTGAGACCAATGAACTCAGGCATGATCGTGGAGGCGCGCGACCAGGTTCGGATCGCGGCCTTCGTGCCGGAGCGCTGAATCTCTTCGACCTTCTTCATGAGGCTAGCCTCAACGAAGGGGCCCTTCTTCGTAGATCGCGACATGGCCTACCTCCGGCCCTTGCTGCGGCGGCGCTGGATCATGTTGTCGGTGCGCTTGTTGTTGCGCGTGCGGTAGCCAAGCGCCGGCTTGCCCCACGGCGTCTTCGGGCCAGGCATACCAATGGACGCCTTGCCCTCACCACCGCCGTGCGGGTGGTCAACAGGGTTCATGACGGAACCGCGCACCTGCGGGCGACGCCCACGGTGCCGCGTGCGACCGGCCTTGCCGAGCTTCAGGAGCGCGTGCTCCAGGTTGCCGACGGTGCCGACCGTGGCCAGGCAGTCCTCAGACACGTAGCGCGTCTCACCCGAGGGCAGACGCAGCAGCGCGCGACCGGATTCCTTCGCCATGAGCTGCACGCCTGCGCCCGCGGCGCGAGCAAGCTGCGCGCCGCGACCGGGCTGGAGCTCCACGTTGTGCACGGTGGTGCCCAGCGGCAGCGCGGAGAGCGGGAGCGTGTTGCCGGGTGCGATCGGCGAGCCGACACCGGCGACGACGCTCTGACCCACCGCGGTGCCATTCGGCGCGACGATGTAGCGCTTGTCACCATCGGCGTAGTGCACCAGCGCGATGCGGGCGCTCCGTCCGGGGTCGTACTCGATCGCGGCGACCTTGCCGGGCACGCCCGGCTTGTCGCGGCGGAAGTCGATGATGCGAATCTTGCGCTTCGCACCACCGCCGCGGTGGCGGACAGTGATGGTGCCGCCGGTGGAGCGGCCGGCGCGCTGCTTCTTGGAGGCGAGCAGCGACTTCTCCGGCGTGCTCTTGGTGATCTCCTCAAAGGAGAACCCCGTGGCGCCGCGACGGCCGGGCGAGGTAGGTCGGAATGCGCGTACCGGCATGACTAGACCCCCTCGAAGACCTGGATCTGCTCGCCGGGCTGCAGGGTCACGACGGCCTTCTTCCAGGAAGGCTGCGTGCCATGACTGCGACCCATGCGCTTCACTTTGCCGCGCACCATCATCGTGTTCACAGAGACGACGTGGACGTTGAACGCCTTCTCGACGGCCTCTGCGATCTGCGGCTTGTTGGCGCCGACGGCGACCTCGAACACGTACTTGCCGACGGGCGAGAGCATCGTCGACTTCTCGGTGATGAGGGGGCGCCGGAGCACCTCATACGGGTGAATGGCCTTGGGCATCGCTTACGCCTCCACCGGGACGGGGGCGAGGCGCTTCGCAGCACGCTCACCACCCCACAGGGCCTCGATGCGGCGCACGGCGTCCACCGTCAGCAGGACGGTGTGGTGCGACAGCAGGTCGGCGACGTTCAGCGTGTCGGCCGGGAGCACGCGGGCACCATCGACGTTGCGCGCCGAGAGGTGTGCGGTGCGGTCCGGCGAGCCCGTGACGATGAGCGCGGAGCGCTCCACGCCCAGGTTCTTCAGCAGGCCCACGACAGCCTTCGTGGACGGCTCGGTCACGCCGAGCGCGTCGACGACGAGCAGCCGCTGCTCCGCCGCGCGCGACGACAGCACGGAGCGGATCGCCAGGCGGCGCATGCGCTTCGGCAGGTCCTGCACGAAGGAGTGAGGCTTGGGGCCGAAGACGACGCCACCACCCTTGTGGAGGGGGGAGCGGATGCCGCCCTGGCGGGAGGTGCCCAGGCCCTTCTGACGACGAGTCTTGTGGGTCGAGCCACGAACCTCGCCACGGGTCTTGGTGTTCGCCGACCCGGCGCGCCGTGCGGCGAGCTGGGCGACGAGCGCCTGGTGCACGACGGCGGTGTTCGGCTCAATGCCAAACACAGCGTCGTCAACGTCGATAGCTGATGCCGCCGAGCCGGCGGCGGTGCGAACGTCGAGCTTCACGCCTCCGCCTCGCTCTCGTTGGTCTCGGTCGTCTCCGAGGTGGTCTCCTCGGTGGCGTCGGTGGTCGGCTCGGCCTCGGCGGCAGGTGCCTCCTCGGCGACAGCGACCGGCTCTTCGACCTCGATGTCGGCCGTCGGGAGCACCGGCGGCGCGAAGTTCTTCAGGGCGGCGCGGCGGCCGCGCGTCACGGAGACGACACGGTCAACGGCACCGGGCACCGAGCCTTCGACGAAGATGAGGTTGCGCACCGGGTCGGTGAGCACCACCAGCACGTTCATGACGGTGACGTCACGCGCACCCATGTGGCCGGCCATCTTCTGGCCCTTCCACACCTTGCCCGGGGTGGTACCGGCGCCGACAGAGCCGGGCGCGCGGTGGCGGTCCGACTGACCGTGGGTCTTGGGGCCGCCACGGAAGTGCCAGCGCTTCACGCCACCGGCCCAGCCGCGTCCCTTGGACACGCCTGCGACGTTGACGTACTCGCCGGGGGTGAAGGCGTCGACCGTGATGGCCTGGCCCGCGGTGTAGCTCTCGCCCTCCGTCGGGAACTCGCGGAGCACGGTCAACGTGTCCTCGATGCCCGCGCGGCGCAGGTGGCCACGCTCCGGCCGGTTCACCCGCTTGCGCGTACCGGTGAAGCCGAGCTGGACGGCCTCGTAGCCGTCGCGCTCGGTGGTGCGCACCTGGGTGACCCGGTTCGGGCCGACCTCGATCACAGTGACGGCGCGCACACGGCCGGCGCCATCGTAGAGGCGCATCATGCCGATCTTGCGGCCCAACATGCCGTTGACCATCTCGGTACCCCGGGCTCTCTTAGAGCTTGATCTCGATGTCGACGCCCGACGGCAGTTGCAGCCGCATGAGCGTGTCCACCGTGCGCGAGGTCGGTTCGAAGATGTCGATCAGACGCTTGTGCGTCCGCGTCTCGAACTGATCGCGCGAGTCCTTGTCGATGAACGGCGAGCGAATCACCGTGTACTTGCGGATACGCGTCGGCAGCGGTACGGGGCCGGCGACGGCAGCGCCGGTGCGCTCCGCAGCCTCCACGATCTGAGCCGCAGAGCGATCCAGCACGCGATGGTCGTACGCCTTCAGGCGGATGCGAATGCGCTGTCGTGCAACCATCGTCCGCTCGCTTCCCTATCTGTCCGGTGCCGACCGAGGTCGGTAGCTACTCGATGACCTTGGTGACGACGCCAGCGCCGACGGTGCGGCCACCCTCGCGGATGGCGAAGCGCAGGCCCTCTTCCACGGCGACCGGGGTGATGAGCTCAATGCCCACCGTCACGTTGTCGCCGGGCATCACCATCTCGGTGCCCTCC
>Ga0172380_10004059_pt1 | contig 19275 bp, 29 predicted proteins | sample Leawe162metaG_FD_119747 | JGI IMG/M metagenome (GOLD analysis project Ga0172380, IMG submission 119747) | Leachate microbial communities from a municipal landfill in Southern Ontario, Canada - Leachate well 162 metaG | ecosystem: Engineered > Solid waste > Landfill > Unclassified | place... | reverse complement strand
GGAGTGCCGCCGAGAGTGCCGCCAGGAGTGCCGCCGAGAGTGACGCCGAGAGTGCCGCCAGGAGTGCCTGGAGTGCAGAATATGAATTACAGGTTGCCGACCTCAAGGCCGTGCTGGAGGAATAGCCATGGAAGAGACTACAAGAAAATACGAATTTACGGAAGAAACAGTAACCGCGCCGGATGGCACAATCCTTCACCGAATCAAGGCGCTCATCGATTTCGCAAATATTAATGCTGGAGACTTGGGTGGATTTATCGAGGAATTAAAAAACCTTGATATGTCCGGCGACGCCTGGGTGTACGGCGACGCCTGGGTGTCCGGCGACGCCAGGGTGTACGGCGACGCCTGTGTGTACGGCGACGCCTGGGTGTACGGCAACGCCTGTGTGTACGGCGACGCCAGGGTGTACGGCGACGCCTGTGTGTCCGGCGACGCCTGGGTGTCCGGCGACGCCTGGGTGTACGGCAACGCCTGTGTGTACGGCAACGCCTGTGTGTCCGGCGACGCCTGGGTGTCCGGCGACGCCTGTGTGTACGGCGACGCCTGGGTGTCCGGCGACGCCAGGGTGTACGGCGACGCCTGGGTGTCCGGCGACGCCAGGGTGTACGGCGACGCCTGTGTGTACGGCGACGCCTGTGTGTACGGCGACGCATGGGAAAAATCACCATTACAAATGCAAGGCTCCCGGCATTTTCTTACCGTATCGTCCTATACTGAGCTTTCTATTGGCTGTGAATGCCACACATTCACCGTATGGCTGGAGCAGTATGAGGCTATAGGAAAGAGAAACGGCTACTCGTCCACCGAAATCACAGAGTACGCGCAATTCATTCGACTAGCCGTTGAATGGGTTAAGGCGTTCATCCCCCCTGTGACAAAGGAAGGTGAATAGCCATGAATCATATCCGCTTATCAGCCCAGGAGATCGTGGAGGAGCTTCGTCGGCTCGGTATCCCCGAGTACGAGATGGATGGGGCGGTCGCCAGCTACCACAAGTGGGAGAAAGACTTCGAGGATTCGTTGGCCGAGATGAAGGCCAGGACAGCCGAGGTCATGAAGCTACACAGGACTGATATGGTGTCCTACGCCAACAACATACTGAGGGGGCCGAGGTGATCGACCCCACCTGCCCAGGCTCACCATACGACCAGGAGCCTACCCAGGACGAATACGACGAGCAGATTGAATGGCTCGTCAGAGAATATATGAGGAGGAATCCATGAAATTTCAGGACGCACACGCAAAATTGAAGGCGATAGCGGAGGGTAGGTACTGTTCCACGGTGTATGATCTAACCACATACGCTAACGGTGATATGGTGGTGAGTTGTGGTCTGTATATAGATGGTGCTGGGTGGTTCAAGGACAAGACCTGGGGCGCTGCATTTCACGCCCTCAATGTAGCCATGCACCCGGAGCAGTTCATCGAGGAAATGCCGGAGGTGGAGGGGTGAAAAACGACAATAACATTTTTGGTGATGGTCTGCTCTATGATGAACTCGATCTCATTGGTGATATTTATATTACCTGTTGCGCCTGCATGTCCATCTACGCAGAAGCACTTAGTTGGGCAAATTCTCACAGAAATAGAATTGTTACTACACCCGAAGAAGCAAATGCGATCATTGTACTTTCTTGCCAAGTAACAGACCTTGCAATTTTAAATGATATAAAAACAATGGAGTACCTGATGGTTAGGTATCCCGGGAGGTGTTATTATATAGGCGGCTGCCTTGCCAGAAGATATGACATTGACCTACCTGCTGGCGTGAAAAGGCTTGATTCTATCAGGATGGATTATACCCCCATTTCTAATAAATCACTTGTGCGTTTTGAGCCCCCCTTCTGGGTTCCCGGATTCATGGACAGCGAACATGAATTAGCGGCGGGAAATATTTTCAGGAACATGTACCCATTAAGGATCGGGGTTGGTTGCTCCAGGAAATGTTCTTACTGCACCATTAGTGTTACCAGGGGAAAGGCTTATGAATTGGATCACAATGTCCTTGAAGGTGAATTTCGGTTTCATGATGACATCCTCTTGATAGCTGACAGTCCGTCCACTCAGCAGCTTCGTATGATGATCGAGATGGCAAAGAAGTTTAACAAAAAGATATCCATCAGAAATGTAGAGCCCCATATTACAAAGGAAATAACGGAGGACCTTTTCGATCTATCGCGGATGGGTCTTTTAAAGATTTACCATTCGCCTATTCAGAGTACAAGGCGCTCAGTCTTGGCAGGCATGAATAGAGATCCAGAGATCCCCATATTAAATGCATTCAATCTTCAGGGAACGAGACAGCACGGAACATTGCTTGCCACCAATATAATTATTGATTACAAGGATTTTCCTAATCCCGATGAAACATGGTTGAAAAGTAATTTCGATTATATCTCGTGGAATCCTTATTGGGATGGCAAATGGGATAGGAAGATAGCAGAGGACAGATTTACCAAATACATTGGTGCCGCATCATGAAACCCCTCCTCGCCGCCCTAGCCTTCTGCATCCTGGCCGGCATCGACCCGGACAAGACGGATCTGGTCCCCCTGATACTCACCATGAGCGTGTGCCTGGGAGTGTTTATGTGGGGGATGAGGGGGGTAAAATGCTAATTACTAAACCCGGAGCATATCGAATCAGCGAGAAGGATTACCATGCAGATAATATCTGTGAAACTCCGTCATTGTCTCGCTCAGTCATTAAAGACTTGATTTCAGGATGCCCTGCTAAGGCATGGAATAATCATCCCCGGTTGAATCCGAACTACAAGGCCAAAGAGAAAGATATATTTGATCTTGGACATGCTGCCCATGCTTTACTCCTTGAGGGTCTTGATAAGATGGCGGTCATTGACGCTGATAGTTGGCGCAAGGATTCCACGAAGGAATCGGCTACAGAGGCCAGGAAGAATGGCAAGATACCCTTTCTGATCGAGCAAGCAGAGAGAATATCCCTAATGGTAATCGCGGCAGAGCGGCAGCTTGTTGATTCGGAATTAGGCATCAAAAACCTCAGAGAAGAGGGCGATTCAGAGTTATCCTATGTCTGGAATGAGCACGGCATATGGATGAGGGTTCGCCCGGATTGGATCAGGAGGGATAGGTTGCTATGCCTCGATTATAAATCGACCGGAACATCAGCAGACCCGGAAGAATACAACAAGATAGTCGCGCAAACGGGCCTTGATATTCAGGGGGCGTTTTATCCAAGGGGTGTCCTTGCCGTTGAGCATCCCGCTAATACACAGATGTTCAAGCCGCCAGAGATGGTCTTTATGGTTCAGGAGACCTACCCGCCATACCTCTGCACATTTATCAGACTCGATCCCATGTTCAGGGAAATGGGTGAAGGGAAAGTACACAAGGGGATAGCCATCTGGGGCGACTGCCTGAGAAACAACAGGTGGCCGGGGTATTCAAATAAAATTCAAACCATTGATCCGAAGCCTTGGGCGCTGGCTTCATGGGAAATGAAAATGCAGACAACCTAGGAGGTGTGCAATGAGTACAGCAGAACAGTATATTTTTAAACAGGCAATCAGGGAAGAGGTAGGACTATTGATGGGCCTAGTCGGTCCATCCTCGTCTGGAAAAACATACAGCGCAATGAGGCTTGCATCAGGCATTGTCGGTCCGGGTAATAAATTTGCGGTCATTGACACTGAATCACGAAGGGCTCTCCACTACGCCGATAAGTTCGATTTCATGCACTGTGAGCTGAATCCCCCATTTAAGCCCGAAAAGTATGCTGATGCAATCAAAGCGGCTATCGGCGCAGGGTTCAAGGCAATCGTGGTGGATTCAATGAGCCATGAGTGGAGCGGCGAGGGTGGTGTTCTGGAATGGCAGGAAGAGGAGCTTACCCGCATGGTAGGCAACGCACTCAAGAAGAACCCCAATGCAAGCGAGTATCAGCTTCGTGAAGCCATGAAGATGGCATCATGGATAAAGCCCAAATCCGGCCATAAGCACATGACGCAGCGACTCCTCCAGGTGAATGCTCATCTGATCCTGTGCTTCAGGGCAGAAGAGAAAATCAAAATGGAGAAGGATAAGGACGGTAAAATGCAAATCGTTCCTATAGGATGGCAACCCATTTGTTCCAAGGAGATGCCTTATGAACTCACAACGTCATTCCTTCTCAATCCAGATAAGCCGGGATATCCCATACCCATCAAGGTACAGGATCAGCATCGTCACCTTTTCCCGATTGATAAGCTCATCAATGAGGAATCAGGGAAGGGCCTTGCTGATTGGGCTAAGGGCGATGTTCCCGACCGATTCACCAGCAAGGAACTGAACGACATCAAGTCGGACTGTGAAAAGAAGGGACTAAAGATTGCAGACCTACTCGCCCACTTCAAGGCCAAGTCAGGAGCCGACCTGAAAAAGTCACAGGAAAGCATGATCTATGATTGGATCAACTCGGCAGGCAAGGAATAACTAATGACCACCTACTTCCCATGCTCTAGGAAGAAGAATCGAGTTATCCGTAGGCATATCAACGTGTGCCTTGAGTGTGAGAGGGAATGCAAGGTCCATGCCGTCATTGATGGATTTATAAGGGACCTGCGGCAATTAAAGGTAATGTTGAAGATGATAAACCACACTAACCTCCTAGTGATAGGGGCGCTCCCACAGGCCCCACTTTTTGAAAGGGGAATGAATGAACAGATCAGTCATTAAGGCATTCAGGAACGCGACCAGGACCGAGCCGACGCAGGAAGAAAGGATACTTGCCAGCCTTGAGGCCGGGAACATCCTCACCCACAAGAAGGCAGAGTTTCTTTTTGGGTGCTCTCGTCTCGCCGCCAGGGTGTGCAGGATAAATCAGAAGATCAGGCCCACCGGCAGGGAGATCAAGAGCCATAATATCATGGACGCACCCGCAAGGCCGGGAATACCTCCGAAGTATCATGCGGAATACTACATGGGGGCGGTCGATGGCTGAAATCGAACTCACCGCCCAGGCCGTTGAGCAGCAGGCGGATATAGGGGCCTATGACTATGTTCGGGCATGGGCAGAGGCGAGGAAGTACCCCAAGGGAGCGCGGTTCTTCAAGACGGGAGACGGCATCCGCGTGGTGCCGAAGGATAATCAGGAGGTGATGTGGTGACAATACTGGAATGGGCAGAATTATTGAATGGCAGGGAATATGGATTAGAAATAACCAAGGAAGAAGAGACGCAGGCGTGGGAGGATAGCGTTTACATCATCTTCGGTGCCAGTGACGACCTCATAGAAATCCGGGGACAGGAAACCGAAGAACTCGGATGCTTTGAAGGCGGCGTTGTTATGTTCAATGGGGACGGCATACTAACCAATGAGTGCGAAGATCCACAATGCCCCTACTGGCAGAAGCTTTGCGACACGGCAAAAGAGGTTGAGGCCGTATGGGATAGCGAGGGCTATTCGTGGACCTACAAAACCGACATCCCTCACGCCACTTTCGATATCATGGAAGATGGAGAAAAATACTGCCGGGGCATCGTGTTCCATAAGGACAGTCTGTCATGAATCGTGAACCGATCCGTGACCTCATCGCCTACCTCAACGGCAAGGTTATCATGGACCCGGTTGACCGTGGGGATATCAGACAATTAAACGACCTCGCCGGGCTGGTGAGGATATTGGAGATGGTGAGATGACCGAGTTGAAGAGATATGACTTGGTTGGAGAATACGAACCTTGTATGGCGGAGCTGTCCGAGGGTGACTATGTAAAATATGATGATATCAGGCATCTATTGCGCCGCCCCACCACCGAGGAAGCGGAGAAGGCGGAGGATCTAGCAAACGAGGAGATAGATCGTATTTTCTGGGTGTGCGATTCTCGTGCAGAAAAGGATGCAAAGGTAAAGGGCATCCTCAACAAGCTGATCAAGATGATCACGGGAGGTGAGTGAATGATTGATTTCAATTCTTTTGCATATGGATTTATCGTTGGCATTCTGCTTGTTGCCCTAATCTGGTCACTACGTGACTATGTAACCGGGAGGTGAGCATGACGAGGGATGAGGCCGAGAAATTAATAATGAGCTTTGTCAAGGCGCAAGAAATGATTGATCCGTTCGTAGTGACCGAATGGGACGGGAAGAGACAGGAAGCATGGGATGAACTGATCGAAGTCCTCACCGCCCCCGCCCCGATCCCGCCCGAGAAGCTGGAGGCGGGGAAGTATACGGACGCAGATGTTGAGGTCCTTATGGGTGCCGTTGAAAATTATATGAGTATTGAGGATACCCACCCATCCGACCCGGATTCCATCAAGGCTTTCTGTGATGCCGACCAGATGGTTTACGATGCACTGGGCAAGCTCAAAAAGGGCACGGAGGTGCCAGAATGAACGCGCCGAAGAGAGTCTGGGGTACAAGAGGCCCTTGGGGTATGGTGACGTTTTCGTTTACGAAGGCAGAAGGAGCTGAACTCTACCACCACGACTCAGTGGTCAAGGAGCTGGTGGAGGCGGCGAGGTCGTTTCTGTACAAAACAGACAAGCAACTCTTAATACCAGCTCAGGAATACTTAGAGGCAAAAGCCAGACTCAAGGCCGCGCTCGCGGCGGCGGAGGGTGAATAGATGATTCGCTTCATCATGTCGCTCTTTGGGTATTCCAAGATACCGCTGGAGGCTGTCCGGTTATCAATCAGGATCGAATATTACCTTGAAGGGCTTGATTTCGTGAATCGTCCAGAGGCAAGCGCCGAGTTTTTGAATCAGGCAAAAGAGGGAGCGAAGGCTCTTACCGAGTATCTACGGTCATGCAGGCTGATACAGGGAGAAAGATGATGGGATATGAATACGAAGTATATGTGTGGCTCGATGGGCAATACAATCCCTACTGGCAGGGTGAAAGCCTAGCCGAGGCACTAACTGAAATGGAGAAGGCTTCTCAGGATGGCTACGGGTGCATTAAACTTGAGTGGAGGCCAACAGGCAAGCCGGAAGGAGGGAGCGAGTGAAATACTACAGATGTAAGTGTGGAGAAACACAGAGTTGGTCCTCTATGGGAGTATCAGCCTGCCAGGTATGCGATAAGTGCGGAAGTACATTATCTGGACATCCTGATTATCATGCAGACCCCAAGCCCCATAACTGGAAGGTGCTGTATGATGACAAAACCGGGAAGCCCTACTTGTGGTGCTCAGATTGTGGAACCATGGATAAAAACTATAGGCTGGACAATCCTCTCCTGCAAGCCCTCAAAAAAGCCTATCGGAAACATGTCCTGAATGATGATTCTATCGGGTGGGATGAACTGGGAGACATCATGCATGATGCAATCAGTAACGATATCGGGGATGATGAATTTATCAAGTGGGTTGAGGATATGAAATTATTTAAGAACCTGCATGAATGCTCGGGTGAGCATGTTGATGAAGAATGTAAGGCCCGTAACTGTAATAATGCTGAGTATGGATGCGCCATCCAGGAGCCTATAGGGGGCTTGAATAATGAAAATTCCTAAGTGGGTTAAGGATGCAGTTTCGGAAATTTGGGCAGAAAACAACTTGTCTTGGCCTCCTTATTATCGTGAGCGGATGGAGAAAATAATCACAAGTCATATCCCAAAGGAACTCTCAGTGCAGACAAGCCGGGCGGTGGAGGGGGAATGAAGTATTCCGAGGAGGACTATCTTGAATTTGATGTGTCAGGCGGGGACGACATAGAAATACGGTGCCGAACTCGCAAATTAATCAAAACAAGGAAGGATCATCCGTGCTGCGCATCCAATGCCGAACATATTATTCCAAGAGGGACGATCTGTCTGTGCGACCGGGCCATAGTTGATGGAGAATGGTCGGTAGTCTATGTGTGCTTGCCCTGTATTGAGGAGTGGTACGACAAAATAGAAATTTACAAGCCCGTAGCAGACAAGATTGAGTCGGTGGAGCAGAAGGATGACTTATGACCTTTAAGAGATACTGGAAAGAAGTACGTAAAAAAGAATGTGACGTGCCATATAAAAGTGAAATCGAATTGGCATTTAACTACCGCGCCATCATTGAGCGGGTGCGGTGACAACCATATTGTTGACGTCAACAAAAAGGTAGGGCGCGGATTGACCTCACTGAAACATCGGAATAATGTACGGACTAGCACCCCGATAGTAATACTCCGCGTCGTACCCGCCAGAGTTACAGGGTGAGCCCGAAGTTGCCATGTAGTTGGAATCAAGGAGGGGATCGGAGGCTTCAGAGTGAGCACCTAGCGCAACCTCCTCGGCCCCATTCCATACAGTGTGTGTATTTGCACCGTACATGATATTATAGTCCTCGGTCACGGTTGACCCGGCAGTATACATTATCTTCCCCTGCGGGTTGGTTGCGATAATATTTCCCTTTATCTCTCCCAATGTAATCCCATCAGGGAACTCAATCGCATAACTACCAGAGATTCCCGTATTATAGATGGTGTTGTTATTTATCTGCCATCCCGCAAACGGGGTATCCGTATACCCCGTCGTTGTCTGCCCGCCCACGGCGCTCCCGGTCATATTGGCCATCACGTTTCCGGTCATCGTGACATTGCTTATTGTTTTTGTGTCAGTCTGCTCGCAGTAAAGCCCTACTGCGGAATCCCTCATCGCGGTTTTCGTGATTGAGACATTCGTAATTGCCCCGGCATCATAAGCCTTGATATCAATACAGTCATGGTCGCATTCATAAAAGAGACCGCCAGATATTGAAAGCCCGTCAATATCTCCGGTTGCAAACTGAGTTGTGTATTGAAAGCCGTTCCATCTGATGTCATACCCGGTCGGATTAATTAGAGAGACATTCGTGGACCCTCCGATTCTCCACCCTGCCGGGTAGTTCGATGCATAATTCATGTTGTGGGCTGTGCAGTTCTCGTATATCAGGTTTCCGCCCCGGTAAGTGGAGAACCCCTCCTGTCGTGCCCTGGTGGTGGTGATGCCGTAAAATGTAATATAGGAACGACTACTAAGCCTGACGCAATAATCCAGCGTGTCCTCGCCGTCGATAATGCAAGGATGACCCTCATAGTCACCACGATAAACAATGGGATGCCCGGACGTACCGGACGAGGGTGCTATTACCGTTGAGGTGATCGTGTCGCAGAGGTAGATAATATCATCCCCGGAGAGCTCGGCGGTATTATGGGAAGCCACACTCATAGCGTTGGCATAACTCGAACCGCTGAAGTTTCCCGCCCCGTTCTGTGTGACGTACAGAGGTGATGCAGTGTAGGTGATTACAACCGAGCTACTGCCCCAATTACCGGCTTCGTCGGCTGCGCCTATATAGACTGTGTTCGCCCCTGCGCTTAACCCTGTTATGGCCGTCGATGTTGCTTCATCTGTAGTTGTTCCATTATCTGCATCAGGAGCAGATCCTACCCGCCACTTCCTAGCCGTCACTCCAACGGAGTCAGAATCAGTCCAGTTAATTGTCGTGCTGCTTGAAGACGTAATATGATTAACTGTGGATATCGTAACTGTAGGATCAGTTGTATCTGTAGGCATAGTTGATTCATTGGTGATTGTAAAATCAGAGAAAGATTCCAAGTCGTTACCTGCACCGTCCTCAATGCCGTTAGTTGTGGTCGTGTATGCCAGTGTCCCGGTTTCTTCTGCTTGGACGGTTTTGTTAAGATCGAATGTCAGTGTTGTGGTTCCAGAGCCACTTGTATAAGTTACTGTAGTTGAACCTTGTGTACTAAAGTTTGCCGAGAACCCCGTAGAATCTGCTACTGTTACCGCTTCAGGAAACACAACTTCAAGTGTCTCACCTGTCGCGTCCACTGTTGCAGATGTTGGAGGGTTCGGTGGCGTGGCCTCGGCATCGGGGTCTTCGTCACCGTAATACAGATCATCCAGATATAGTGTTACCGCTGGCTGACCACCACTGGAATAATTCATCAGATACATGATGTATGATGGGTTGGCGTCCATCGTTATATCCATTGGTGCGGTTTGCCATGTTCCAGAAGATCCCGTGTGAGCAGTACAGGAGTGGGTAGCCTGTACCCCGTCTGCCCATACCGTTAGGTGGTAATTGGTTCCAGAAACGTGTTCTATTTTTAGTTTAAGGCGATGCCAGTTGCCGTCAGAGAAGTCGGTGTATAAGTTCTTTTCGGCGGTCTGTTCAGTAAAAAGGTACAAATTGGAATCCGGTGCCTGATCCGCATCCTGGTAAAACCAGATATTCCCTGCTGGAGCACTGGAGTGCCGATATGTGTATAATTCATTATCGGCCCCAGGTGAGTCGATTGATCCGGTTCTGGTTATTACGGTTTTTAACGCACCAGATATTCCAGTACCCGCAAGATAACCCGATCCTATCTTTATCCAACATGACATATAGCATGGATCAAGTCCACTCGTACCCGTGAACAATGCCTTAGGGGAAGAGGCAGTAGATCCGGGGTGGATTACCTTATATGAGTGTGTTCCGCTATGAGCATAGTCGGTGGATCTTGTCCAGTAACCAACGGGCGTTTCCGTCCCGGCCCTGAAGCTCCAATCCCCTACGTCAAAGTCTGTTTGATTATCATTGTTATTATCAACCCATCCTGTTCCAGTTTCAAACGTCTGCCAGTTTTGTGCCGCCTCTACACTTGCAGATAATAGAATTAGGATAAAAATGACCATTAATAGTCTCTTCATTTTATCCTCATGGTATAGTATAGGTGATATGCAGCTTGGGAACATTGGTTGTGGTGTCTAGGGTCACATAATCCTTTTCACCATTATCAAGCCCAGTTGCACTGTCCTCAACATCTACCTGCCCCCGGATGCAATACTGCACCGTTGCACTATCGAGGATGTTAGTAAAACTTGACAGTGCTATATTATTGTATTGATTTATTGTTATTCCGGCTATGGCTGAACTCCCATACTGCGTAGGGGAATCAATAGTACATGCCCCCATTTCATTACCTGAGCAGGTTCCATCATAACTGGAATCACAAGCTATAATAGTTTTACTATTGCTGTCCTCCTTTACCGTAGGATATAATTCTATATATGCACCAGTAATAGTAAACGATGCTGGAAGGTCGGTGCAGTCAAATCTAACATGGGTTCGGTAAATGGTATAATTACCACCAGCTGTCCTTTCTACTCCGGTATTAGTACCCGCAGAACCAGAGGTATCATCATGGATAGTGTCCCACGTTGCATTAGTGTCCTTTTGAATACAAGTGGAGGATGCCGATACCTCAAGGGTATAATCACTGGCAACCACCACACCACCCATCCCCATAATCCCCCACCCCCAAGCCGAGGAGGAAAGGAGTACCCCGAGGAGTACCCCTATAATGATTAACCGTTTCATCAAGGATGCCCTCCGTCTGTCCACGTTCGTATGAATCCGGCACTTCTCCATCCGTCAGCATCGTCGTGAATGAAGGTAATCAGCGCGCCTGAGCTCGTAGCGTCTGAGGGGGAAGCCACACAGTGAGCATCACTGAGGGCCGTCCCGTCAAGAACCAGCCTGTCGTCATGATGTGGGAATACTTTTACCTGCTCTGATGCATCCCTGACATAGAAGCATACCGACGCGCCTACAGGAACATCTGCAATCGAGGGGAGTGTTACAGTGGTTGCCGCAGTTACTTCGTTGTAAGAACCGAGGCAGTCTGCCGCGCCCATCGTGGTAGCCGTGGAGATAAGGTTGACATCCACCGCGCCCCTGATCTGCCCCGTGGTGAGAAGGGCAATGGCATTGAAATTGAGTTGCGTAACCCCCGTATCCGTAGATATTCCCACTTCGTTATCCGTGGCCGTGTCTAAGTCGAGGGTTAGATGCTCGTCGCCTTGAAATTCAATTTCTGTATCAGTCGCATTGGATATTACTTCGCCATTCTGAAGTGTGATCAGGCTACCCGAAAGAGCTAGTGTTCCCGTTGCGCTCGGAAGGGTTACTGTGTAATCGCCACCAAGGGCCGCAGGAGACTTCAGTGTTATCTTCTCGGTGCCATTTTCCGACGCCTCGTAATACGTGACGCTCGTTTCCGTGGACCCCTGTGGAATCGTGATTCCGGCAGTAGAGACCGTGAGACCACCTGATATGGTCATGTCTCCGAGGATTCTAATTGCGGTACCAGCGGCTATGTCCACATACCCATCAGCGCCCATGTCGATGTATTCCGTGGCATCGATGCCTTCAAGTTTATCTATTGAAAGGATGTCGAAGTCTCCAGCGTCTGCATCGGCGGTAAGCCCAAAGTCGGCAGCTACGAAAGCCGTAATGGTATGCCCGTTTAAGTCAAGATCGCCGCCGAGTTGAGGTGTGGTGTCCTCTACGATGTTGGCAAGCCCACCCGCCGCGTTAGACACCCACGAATTGAATGTGCCCTCCGAGTTGTAGGTCGGTATCAACCCGTCCGTCGATGGTAGGGACGAGGGCATGTAAAGGGATACGTTCGCTGCCAGGTTCAGCGGTGTGATCCACTGAGCAAAATTATCTCCAATGTCAGGGTCTTCATACCCCGTCCATGTGCCTGATGTTCCGGATGTTCTGGTGATCGTAAAGCTCTTGACTGTCGTGTTACCCACCGAATCAACCAGGAACCCCCCACCGCCTGTGGACATGGAGGATGAAGTAACAACGTAACCATTGAGGTCGATCTGTGGCGACGTAATATCAAGATGACTTGCGTTAAGAGAGGCTATATAACTGGCTGAGTCTCTGAACTGCCACTGCATAGCCGCGTTCAATAACAAACCAGTGTCGGCAACGTGGGTTACTGTTACCTCATTGTCTTCACCAAAGAAGATGATCGCCGCGTCACTGTCCATCTGCAAGTCGTCTTGAAGGAGAACATCGTCGGAAACAAGGACATCGGCAGAGGCACTGAATGATTCAGCACTGACCGTCAGGGATGGGAAGGCAATGGTTGCAACGCCAGTGGATGAACCGAATGACCATGTATCAGCAGATGCTGCAAGAGACAGGTCTTCCGAATTGGCAAACAGATAATAAGAACTTGATGCGTACCCTATCTCACCGTTTGTATCAGGGGATGTGTCCCCTAGAATAATACCCCCACCCGTCAATGTACCAGGAAGGGTGATTGCTGTTGCCAGAGACAGCGTGTCTCCGGTCAAGGTGATCTGGTTCGCAGTCCCCGCCAGATTCGTATCGTCCGAGATGTCGAGGCCGGAGATGGTCGTGGTGGTGTGAGTGTGGCCGGTCGTAGAGATCGTATTGGGGAGAATGGCAAGGTCTACCTGGTTATCATCAACGGTGTCGCCGGGGAGTAAGTCAACGTCTGTGATACTTCCAAAACCCTCTTCAATCAGCCAATCAAGGAAATTCTCCCCGGTGATCTTATAGTTCACCCCTCCAGAGTTGGCCAGGAGTACGGCAGCGTCAAGCGAGCCGGAAGACGTGTCGGTGCGGGCGGTGAGAGATGGGATATCAAGAGCCGAAGGTGTCTGCCATGAGCCGTCACCACGGAGATATGTAGACGAACTTTTTGTGCCCGTTGCATCTATCTCGTCAACCGGAACGCTTCCAGTGTAGGGAACACCACCCGCCACGGCCACAACAGTAATCCCAAAGACCAAGTAGAGGATAAGGAGATATTTCGAGATTGTCTTCATTCCGGCCACCTACTTCACAAACCGGAATCTGAATGAGCCCGAAGATGGATCGCCCGACATTACGGCCTTGTAGTAGACCCCGGATGATTGGTCTATGTCACCGAACGCCTCATATAAATAACCTCGTTTATCAGCCGCCGAGGTATTCGTCAATGTTTTGACGGTCATGTATGTTGAATTATCCTCAGACCGTTGTATAAGAATCGTACCGACTCCGGTGCTGGTGACTTCATAGGCGAATACACCCCAAAACTTGGCGGGGGTTGTCTCATCCCCGTCGGAGTCAAGCACTTCACCAGGAACAGCGGCGGTCTGCTTGGTGAGTGCATAGATCGGGGTGATTACCGCGAAGAGTGCGGAAACCACCAGAACGGCTATAATGGCAGGAATCATCCTATCTTTTGACATGGGCATACTCCTTTGTAGGTCTGATAAAGGTACTGTTGCTTGAGGGGAAAAAGGGGGTAGGGTGGATGGAATTTGCGCTATTCCATTTCTGACTTATCTTCCTGTATGAAATCCGCTACGCCTATTTCAAGGGCTTTCATAAAATTAACTGTTGCTTCTGGCCTCTGCACTTCATGGGCGATAGCTTTTTTGAGATAATCTCTAGCTGTTGTTGATACATACATTTTGGCAAGAACCCAAGGCATACCCATTGTTTTTATTGTACTAATGGGGTCACGCATAAGGTTTTGACCTATTTGGTATCCCACGAATACCTGTCCTGTTTGCGAAGCATTGATGGCTAACTGTTCCACCTTTTTGCTGTTCTGGATAAGCCTAACAAAATCTGATATATCACCATATTTATCCTTGGGGAGTAATTCCCTCAATGGAGCTTCGTACTGCTTGAATAACTTGGAAGACTGAACAGGAAGAATATTTCCTTCTGGTGATGTTTTCAACACTTTCATGAGCGCCTGTTCGGTCAGTTCGGTCATCCGCTCATCGGGCAGTAACTTCTTTGCCAGCTTGATGTTCATAGTGTTGTTGGGCTTAAATATCGCATTCAGGACATGCTCGTTGGATGTTCCCGAAACGGTTTGGAGAAATGATACGACCTCGCTCTTTCCCTTCCCCCTAAACTGTTTGGTAATAAAGTCTGCTTGTGACGCTATATTGGAAAGTGTTTTCTGTTCCGTAGATGATAGCAGATTTGAACGTATTTCTGGATGCATGGACTTTATGGCTCTCAGGATACTACTCCCATCAACAAACCCGTCCTTACCTATAGATCGGTTAAGGGTATCCTGTATCCAGACATCGTGAATTGGCTTTAGTCCACCAGTTCCAACCGCATCCTTGATCTTTAAAAATGTTGATGGATCTTTCAATGCAACATTGATAACATCCTGTGGCTTTTTGTGCATTATGCCGAGAACATCTTTATCATATACCTCATGTAGATGCCGCGATGCCGCCCTCGCCTCTTTTATGGCAGAACCAACATCACCACCTATTTTTTCGCCCACAGAGCCCATTTCCGAGTCTATTGCCTCAGCGAGATCACTTAAAACCCTTGTTTCGTTCGTTGGCATACCTTTGTTTGCCCGAAGTTGATCCCTGACCATCTCCAAAAGCTCAGAACGGCTTTTGTCCAGCCCACGCCACGAATACTGAGGTATTGTTTCAGTCTCCACCTCAGATAGAACCTGCCACCTGACCTTTTCAGGAAGAGCGGCAATCTGTTCTTCGGTTTCCTTGTCTATGGCTTTTTTGGGAACCCAATCATTAAGGATGGATATTAACTTGCCATTTCTTAGGGATGGTGCCTTCTGGTACTCATTACGCAAAAGTTCTTCTGCTTTTGACTGAATAGCGCCGGATATTTCTACCTTATCTGATCCAGCATCCCCAAGCATGGCATCTACTTCACTATACTTTTTGCTCACCTCACCAGACAGCGCCATCCTGTTCTTATCAAGCAATTCCCCGACAGTCTGACCGGAGGAATACCTCGAGTCGGATGCCCCATACTGACCCATGAAATCATCTAGGAGTTTTTTGCTTTTTTGCGTTGCTCTACCTTCATGCCTCTCAATAATGGTCTTGGCCTCCAACCTGATAGCATTGCCGACTTTCTCAAGTTGTTTTTGCGGAGCGCCCATATTGACAAGTGCGCCTCGTATTTCGTTATATTGACCAAGTTTTTCAAGCGCATTTCTGGTCATAACGTCACCGCTAAGTGGGGAATATCCAAGGACTGATTCAAGAACAGACAATGTTTTAGACGGCACGGCCTTTGTTTCCGATGGAAGTGGGGTAACTCCAAATTTTTTATAAAGTTTTGCTATTTCAAAATCTTCTTTGGTCGGAACCATTTTCCCCTTAGTCCACCGCATGAATTTACCAATAGGTCTTGGTATAAAATACATTGCTGCACCGGCAACCATATCTCCCGGTTCTATACCAGTATTTTTATCACCCTCCAGTTTGCGTTCTGCCATTTTAACGCCACTGTAAAGTGTGCCAGCCATAGCCACACCACCGGCAGGACCAGCCATCGCAGTGCCACCAGTTCCACCAATGCCCAGCGCGGCCATTTCTGCTGCGGTTTTGGCTAATTCCTTACCGGCCCCATATAGTCCATAAAGGCGAGGATTTTTCACGCCCCATTCTGGCACCTTTTCCATAGTGCCTCCGGTTGAGTCCCTTCCCCTACCACCGTCTATATTGGTAATGGGCTTATGAAAATCTTTCGTTGCCCTTTGTTGAATCGCCTCGGGCGTAATATTGTCAGGAACATTATTATATACATGGCTGGACCCGTCGCCGAATGTTATAGTAATATTTCTAGGCATTTATCACCAATTAGATACAGTCGGTTTCGCGCTTTTGCGATTTTTACCGATTACCAACTCAGGATCTAGTTCATAACTTTTTGCATATCCAGTGTATTCATCTGCCACCATATCAAATGTTTCCTGATAGGCACCCTTCATCATTTTCGCCATATCTATAATTTGATTACGTTCTTCTTTTGTTAATCCGGCGCCACCACTGAGCACCTTCATGGCCTTTCCTTGAATAGCATTTACAAGCGGCATATTAATGGCCATACGAGCATACTCCGACTCCCTAACCACGGAATTGGGGTCAGTTAGTTTGTTAAACAGTGTTATCAATGCCTGATCCGATGCTATAAACTTCCCCGTTTTCTTGCTCTGCTCCCATGCCTTTTCTATTGATGCAAGTTTGGGTTGAATGAGATTGTATTCCTTGACCTCCGGTCGCTGATTAAACTCTTTTCTGAGATTGGTCGCACGATCCAATTTTTCCTTCCGACTCATTGGTTTTTCTGGGGAATCTGGCTTGGGAGTAATTATTTTTATCGGAGGTGCTATTGGCTGTGGTTGTCCATGCGTAGCCGGATTGTAATCCACCAAACCACCATTGATAGTGACATACTCCTTGCCAGTTGAGGAATCAAAAGATATTGGATAACCCTTGCTGGTCCTTCCCTTCTCCTGCAACTTGAGTTCATTCGGCTTCGCCTGCAACTTCAATATATCGCCTTCGGTATCAATCTCCTTCTTCTTCCGTTCCTTAATCAGCCACAGCGGATCTCCCTGCGGGTTGGCCTCAGTCTTTGACTTCTCAATCAACGCCTGATCCCGCTGATCTTCCTCGTACTTCGCCTTCAACTCCCGCTGCTTCTGCTGGATGGCCCCTGAGTCATAGAGGTGCCTGGCGAGTTCATTCATCTTATCCGGCGTGAGCTTGTATTTCAGGGCTACCTTGCGGATGACTGATTCGTCCATCGGCTTGCCGGGTTCGGAATTATCCATCTCGGCAAGGAGGTCATTACCAGCGGCCTTGAGCTGAAAGCCCTCCACCATATTTGAGAATGCGTTTGTAGCGGATCTGAGCCTAGCCGACGCGCTAGTTCCACCTGTAAGATCACTTAAACCCATACAAGGCCCCCTATATGATACCTATTGCACCCAGTCCAAGCAAACTCTAAAGTCCACCGCCCAGGGAATCAAGTACTCCAGTGGATGCGGCAGCAGTTCCCGCGCCAGAAGACCCAGACGAAGAGCCCAACGACATTAATCCACTTGTTGAACTACCAAGTTCCCCCAGGGATGTAAGTAGGTCAAGGAGCCCCGATTCTGATGTATCGGCTGTGGTCGTAGTAGTTGTGGGTGTTTTATAGCGCCTATCCTCTGATTGCTTGGCGAGGTCTGATAAAATATCATATAATTTCAACTGCGTTGAGTAGGGGTTGTTTTCTTTGGCCGCCGTATATGTTGCAGTTGGGACAGTGGACTTACTTGTGAGTAAATTTGAGGCTAAATCAGAAAGCATCCCGGCGGTGGAACGATCCTGCCTTGATGTAAAATCTACCGGACTCGAACCCTCCATGCCAAAAGATATTTTATTGGCATCATTATTTAATCCGCTCATTAACTGACTAATGGTTCCCTGATACTCGTTGTTGCTATTATTTATTGAATTTATATACTTATTAAATGCATTCTGATTATAATTTGTCTGATTTGTCAGATTGGAGCTAAGATTTCCATACTGAGACATGAAATCGGACCAAATTTTTGAACTATCTGCATCTCGACCCGGAACGGATACGGTAGCGGACTGCTCGGTTGTTGCTCCTCCGCCTCCGAGAAAATCGGTCACATTTTTAATAATATCCTTGGGTTTATACCAAGCCATACATGCTCCTACATCATACTCTGTATCAGGCTTGCCATGATCTGATACGGAGTGGAGTTATTGGATGCGCTAGAATACTGGCCGAGCTGTGCCGAATTACCTAACAGGCTCCCATATCCGGTTGTTAACGCATTGGCCTGATTACCGGCGAGGGATGTCTGGTTTCCAAGTAGGCTAGTCCCTATATTGGAAGCCGCTGTCCCGATTGCGTCACTCGCCACCGATGAGTTGAGCATGTTCTTTCCGGCCATGCTGTTTATGACGTTCTGAATAGCCGGGGTGATGGTATTCTTCGTTAGCGTCCCAAGACCAGCCGTGGTATCGCCGTAAGCCTGATTAACCGTGCCGGAGTACCCGGACAGGAGCTTCTGAAGCAGGGGCATAACAGTATTGCTTGAGAAGTCCTGATATCCAGAACCAAGGCCGCTGTAACTCTGTGGGCCTATATTGGTTGGAATGGTGAGCGCATTTATCGCCATGCTGTTCTCCTTAAAGGTACTGTTGCATGAACTTCCTGCTTGACAAATTCGTATATTGTGGTGTAATAAGGCATGAAGCTAATCATATTATTAACCATGTTTTTCCTGACGGGTTGCAACGGCGGTTCTGATGATTCCATTGATCCCATAAGTCCGGAGTCCACGAGGCGGCTTGATTGGATGAGTCGTGAAACATGGGAACATCCCATCATTGATGACTGCCAGCCGCTTAGGGACGGTCAAACCAGCCTTTCGGATATCCACGAGATTAGGTACTGGATCAGTGAAAATATAGCCTATGAGTGTGATGAGGTTGGATATTGGCAATCCACTCATGAAACCTTGGCTCTTGGGGCTGGTGATTGCGAGGATATGGCAATCCTGTTTTACTCCACGATGCTTGCCTATGGATATCCCGAAGAGCAGGTCGCTATTTATGCCGTGAGACAATCTTGCCCTGGCGGGGGGTCCACCAAGCACGCCCTTATTGGCATTCTTGAGGAAGGGTACACGGATGATGCCGTTTTCAATGGTGATG
>Ga0172380_10004058_pt1 | contig 19282 bp, 14 predicted proteins | sample Leawe162metaG_FD_119747 | JGI IMG/M metagenome (GOLD analysis project Ga0172380, IMG submission 119747) | Leachate microbial communities from a municipal landfill in Southern Ontario, Canada - Leachate well 162 metaG | ecosystem: Engineered > Solid waste > Landfill > Unclassified | place... | reverse complement strand
TGCTCGTCAAAATCAGTTCCACTCCCGCAACTGAAATCGACTCGTTGCTCCCACATCTCTGGAAACCGGATACAAAATAACCTCTCCAACGTTTTCAAGATGTCCAAGGCTGGACGCTTACGGTTGTGGTTTTTATTTTTCCCGAAGCGACATCGTAAAGGAGTTCAAAAGTGAGTTCTCCGGCTTCCCGCGAATCAAACGCTCCGATAAAGGCCACGCCTTGCAATTGCAGAACCGTGGCGTTTTCAGTCAGTACGCCAAGTTTAATCTGCGGAATGTGTTTCAGCAGCAGCGGCAGGGCCTTGAATGGCAGACTTCCACCGGCGATGATAATTCCATCCGGAGGTTCGGGAGAAGTCAATATTTTATCCAGCGTTGCGGTGATAGTATCTTCATTAGCATCAAAGCTTTCCGGCGGGTATTTTCCGTATGTGTGTACAGCCGCCCGGTAGCCTTCGCTGGCGCGGAAGTGATTGGGTTGTTTAAGGTCGCCCAGGAAATAGATCTTTTTTGCGCCTGCTTCATGCATGGCTTCAACGAGAGAGGTAACAATGCGCCGGCGGTTGATATAAACATTATAATCAGCGTGGCTGGCTTCAATTTCGCCGACGACAAATGGAATGTTTTTCTGTTTTAACTGGCGCATGATGTTCGTGTTTTCAAAACTCAGCAGAACGACACCTTGAGCTTGATTGCCGTTCAGCACCCGGTCAACGAATGCCGGATTTTCCGGCCGCATTAGTTGACAGGATATACCCAGTTTAGCGGCGCCGCGCTCAATTCCTTCCCAGTAGGACGAAAGCCAGAGGCGTTCGTTTTCAACCGCGCCGCCGATAACAATATTCACTTCGTTGAAAATTCTTGGACGTTCGGTGATAAATGAACCGCTACGGCTGCGTCGTTCAATATAGCCGGCCGCCTGTAAGTCGTTGAGCGCACGTTTGGTGGTGATGGGAGAAACATTCAGTCTGGCGGCCAGGGCGTTTTGTCCGGGCAGCCGGTGTCCGGCAGGATAAACGCCATTCAGAATTTCCTGTTTCAGGGTGTCAACGATTTGCTGATATTTGGAATTTTGCTTTTTCATAACCTGAATATAGTTAATTACCGAAAAAAATCAAGGTTCAGATGTTGACTTTTTTTATATCTGGATATATCATTTATATATTCAGATTGCTTTTATGTTTCATTCACAAAATAATAAAAGGTTTAATGATTATGAGAGATGGCAAACTTATTGTCGGGCAGATTGGTTGCGGAAAATTTTCAGAAGGGCAGGATTTTCCAAATTTTACCAAACATCCGTTGACGGAACTGAAGTGGTGTTGTGATTTGAATCTTGACCGGGCGGCGGAGATGGGCGTCAAATTTTCAGTGCCCAATGTAACAAGTAATTTCATGGAAGTGATTAATGACCCGGAAGTGGATATGGTAAAAATTGCCACTTCGCATGAAGCTCATCTGCCGATTATTGAAGCGGCGGCGGCGCGGGGGATTCATGTTTTCTGTGAAAAGCCGATGGCGATGGAAGAGGTGGAGGCGTTCAAAATGATTCGTGCGGTCAGGAAAAACGGCATTAAATTATGTGTTGACCTGAATCGCCGGATGTCGCCGTCCATGAATGCATTACGTAATAAATGGCAGGAACAGCTCAGTAATCCCAAGCATCAGCCGTGGCGGTATTGGGAGGCGGCGCGTGAACCGATGGGGGAAGAGAATGCCTCGCACATGTTGATGACCGTCCAGGACGAAAGCTCTTCTTACGCACTGGTTCACATGGATCCGTTGAAGGGCGGCGGTCTGGTGATTGGTGAAAGTGTTCACTGGTTGGATTTGGCCTGCTGGTTTTTTGCGCCGCAGCTGCCGGTTGAAATTCAAGCCTGGGGTTCGCGCCGGTTAAGTCATGGCATAAATATTAAGTTTTCCGGTGGCGATTCGGCAACGATTGTTTTCCATTGTTCCGGAACATTCGACTTCCCGAAGGAAATTTATCAGGTAACGTCTAATGCGGCATTGTTCCGGAGTATGTTCTTTGTTGAAAATGAATATTATGGCATTCCCGGGGCTGCAAATGAAACTTTTTCGATGCAGTATGACTGTATGAAAGATGAAGTTCCGGCGGAAGGTTTTGCCGCGTATATGAAAAAATATATGCTGCGGGTGGAAAAAATTAATTCCAACCTGAAAAAATATGAAAATTCCATGCCGTTCGGAGTGGACAAGGGTCATTATGCCATGTTGGATGCGTTTGTTGATGCCATCATCAACGACAAGCCGTCGCCGTGCGATGAAATGGCGGGTTTTATGTCAACTTATCTGGCGAAACTCGCAATCCGTTCAATGGATTTGAAACAGGTCATGCCGGTGCCGCTGGAAGTTATTACGCCAGTGTTTGCCTGAGTTTTCTGCTCTGACGGTGCGGCTGGCAAATGTGTCAGCTCCGCCGTCAGATTTTTAATTACAGTTGAGGTAGTGCCGGAATTGAGAAGCTGAAGGCACTGCCGGTGTCTTCACTGGATTCAACTTGAATTTTTCCGCCATGTTTCTCCACAAACTCTTTGCATAGTAGCAGTCCGAGTCCGGAGCTTGGTTCGTTTTCGGTTCCGCGTCTGCCTTTGTCGGCGTCAAGGAGGAAGATTTTTTCTTTGGTACCCGTATTCATTCCGATGCCATTATCCCTTACTTTAATCACTGTTTCGCGGTCGTCGTTCCGGCTGGCGGTAATGGTTACGCTGCCGCCGCGCGGGGTGAATTTTATGCTATTGGAGAGCAGGTTACGCAATACTGTTCCAATCATTTTCCGGTCTGCATACAAATGGATATTTTCCTGGACATTGACAATGATTGTTATGTTTTTTCGTCTGGCAGACTCTGCCAGCAGATTTATTTCATCATCCAGTAGTTGTTTGAATAAAATGTCTTCCGGGGCAGGGGTGAGCGTTCCAATTTGCAGTTTTGCCCAGTCTAACAGATTTTCCAGCAGAGTGTAAACGGCGGATGCACTGTTGTGCAGTTGTGTGGTCAAAGTGTGCATTTCATCTGGCGAGAAGTCATTTTCCTCATCTGCCATTATCTCAGTCAAGCCGATAAATCCGTTAAACGGGCTGCGTAAATCGTGAGCGATAATGGAGAAAAACTTATCTTTTGCTTTGTTTACTTCATCCAGTTGTTCAGAATAAACTTGCAACTGTTTTTTCTGCTCCAGCATGGTGTTGTATTTTCTGGCGTTGGCAATTGCCAGGCCGCAAATATGGCTGATGACATTGCCCATTTCCTGGTATTGCCGCTTGAATTCCGGGAATTTAATCTCAAAAATGTTTAATTTGCCGAGTAGTTCGCGGTTATGAGCGACATCAATCTCAAAACAATTATCCGACTGCCGGTGGTGTGCAGGATTGTCGCCGTTGAAAAAAATGGGCGCATGTTTTTCGCCATTGATAACCGGTTCGAAACAAATTTCCAGAGGGGCGAATAAAATATTCAGCAAGGAGAAAATAGTTTGAATAATAGTGTTTTCATCTGTTTGATCAACCAGGTTTTGTAACTGACTGAAGATAACAGAGTAATCAGCTTTTTCCCGGCTAATCTGCGCCAGATGTTCGTTTGCGTTATTGCGTTGTATTTCTGCTTCCGTGGCGGCAATGATGTTGTCAATTATATTTTTGCAGTGAGATATTCCGACCGGGAGAATTTCGTATGGCAGCCCCATGTAACTGGAAAGGTTGTTCAATTCCGCAGTGCAGTCGCCGGGCAATCCGGTGTCCAGCAACAGGATTTTCTGCATGGATTCGCCAAAAAATACTTTGGCTGTAACTTCGTCAAAGCCCCAGGCGTCAATATGTTGCTGATAATTTTTCAGCCAGCCGTTGGTTACGATGTAATAACCATTCCGGATATAATGAGTAAGCGTTTCCCGGTTCAGCACCAGCTCAAAACATAACTCCAGTGGAATTATTTCAATATTGCGGCTTAGTTTCCGCGGAGGATGGGTATCTGCCAGGCAGGAACTGCCAATGAATATAAATTTAGTAAAATTTTCGTGTTCTTTTTCCGCCATGGCCTCGATTTTGTCGAAGTCGAACGCATGTCCGGCGCATTTTTCCTGATAGACAACCAGCTTGATATTCTCGTAATTACTGGCATGCAATACGCTTTCCACCTCAGCTGAAAGAAAATTGCAAACAAAAATACAGACTTTATTTTTCATTATGTTCCTGAATAACCGGATATTGTCCGTATTTTTGTACGGTCTCCGAGATTGCAGACAGAACATCATCTTTGACTTGAAATGGAATTTCTCCATGATTATCCGACAAGATGAATCCGCCGCCTGAAGCAGCTTTCTGGATAGTTTCGCGCACGACTTTGCGTGTGTGTGCCAGCGTCCAGCGATGCATCTCCAAGCCGTTCAAATTGCCAAGCACCGTGAGTTTATTTTTGCACGCTTGCTTAAGTTCTGCAATATCTTCCTCGGCGCTTACTCCGACGACTGCGGCGCCGGTTTTCGCCACCTGGTTGATTATTGGCAGGCAGCGTCCCGAGGCAAAGTGCGTCGCAACCGGGCCATTTATCCGGGAAATCGTGCGGCAGGCAATCGGGAATCCGGTTTTTGCATATAATTCTTTCTGAATGATGGTAGTGGAGGATACCGGGTCAAAATAACAAATAGCCGTTGCTCCGGCCTGAAGTTGCGCATTCGCCCAGTCAACGCAAAAATCTTCATTAATCTGGATGAGCTGTTCAAAAAGATCTCTTCTGAAGTGCATTATGTCCAGATATTTGTCGAATCCCATCTGCATAACCGGTAATGAAAACGGCGACATTACCACGCCGATAATCGGAATTTCATTTTTGGCATACAGTCTTAACTGGTCAATAGTTTTTAAAACTTTGTGCAATACCTTGCAGTCTTTTACTTTCGGCGCCTTCAGATGGTAAATAGCTTCAATGTCAGAGATAAATGGCGTCCCGGAATTTGGCGGACCATCGTCAACATAAATAACCTGCCCGCCAAAGGCTTCCACTTCCAGCGGAGCATAGAAGAATGGATAATAGCAGTCGCTACGATATTTTTTCTGAAGTCGCAACTGCCCTTCGATTACATTTTCCGCTTTGGAGAAATACTCTCTAATGCTTATTCCCAGCTCTTTGGCGCCGTGCATGGTAGTTAGAAGAAATAATGGAACTCGATCAGGTTCGCGATGCGAGAGCGTCAACAAAACTCGTTCCATTGAACTCATCTCTTTGCTCTTCATTTTTTCTCCTCCATTAGCTTTGAAACAACGGTCAGGGCTTCCGCAGAATTACTCCCGTATGCGTCTGCCCCTACTTCTTTCCAGAGTTCCGAATCAAGTCTGAACGGAGCTCCTCCGACCACAATACGCACATCGATATCCGTCAGCTTGCGTTTTAAATCTTTAATGCGAAGCGCTGAAGGCAACATTAATACGGAAAGCAGCAGTATTTTTATGTTTTCTTGCTTTACTGCCGCCACTAGATCATCCGCATTCAATCCGCCGCCCAGGTCCAGCAATTCAAATCCGCTGGCGCGCAGAGTTGAAAATACAATTCGTTTGCCCAGCAGGTGATAATCTTCAAATACGGCAATCGCCATTTTGGGCTGGTCTTTGCGCAGTAAACTGGCTGGTGGAATTATTTTGTCAATCAGTTTTTCGCAGATAACTCCGCTCATATATACTTGAGAAAGGGATAATTTATCTTCGCTCCAGGCGTTGCCTATTCTTTCAAGCGTACAGGCTACCAGTTCTCCGGCATCCAGCATTGGCGATTCTGCCTGGCAGGCATCAAGAATAATCTTTTCCGCGCCCTGCTGGTCTAAAACCAATAAAGCCCGTTCCAGATCATCGCTGTATTTTTTCAGATTATTCATACTTTATGCCGTTGGTTATTTTTCAGTTTCCTCTGTCGGCTCTAACGGATACTCGGTGAAAAAAGAGGTTCCGTTTTCCAGCGTTGAAAGGAATGAGGCTTTGCCTTGCAGATAATTTTCCGAGAGAAGTTTTATGCTGTAAGTGCCGAGCCCGCGACCTTTGCCTTTGGTCGAAACTGACCGTTTAAATATTTTCGCCTGGAATTCGATTGGAATCACACTTTCGTTATGGACTTCAAAAATTATTTTATTTCCGGAAACCGTTGATTTAATGGTAACTGTCTGCCCCTGGGTTGAGGCTTCAAACGCGTTTTTAAGCATATTGCCGAGAATGCGTTTCAGCAGTCGCCCGTCGGTCTTAAACCATGTTTCTTCAGTGGTGGTGATTTGAATATTCTTGCCTTCCGCCACCTGATGCTTGCGGTAAGTTTCCACGACCGATTTTATGCATTTAAGGCTGTTGACTTTTTCCCAGTTGACGGACATCGCGCCGTTTTCAGCGGCCATAATATCCCGCTGGACGCTGATTTCTTCAAGAATTTCCTCGGCCAGGTTTATCAGCAATTGGTGATGTTCCTGATACATATCGGAATTGCCGTCAATCATATTGAGCAATCCGTACAAACCGGCGCCGATATTGGTCAGGTCGTGAAAGAAAATTCGTTCCAGGATGCAACGGTATTTTTCGTCAGCGATATCCCGGATGGCGAACAGGGTGTAGGTGGCGCCGTCTTTCTCAAACGGATAAGTCCATACCCGGAAATTATACGCGGTGTCATTGAGGGTAATGATTTCGCATTCGCGCTTGTCTTCCAAATGGCATTTCTGGGTGGCGAGAATCGCATTTACCGCGCCGCATGAACGACAAAATTCTGTCGTGCCGCAACCGCCGGTTTCATTTTTTGCATTGAAACAATCCACGATTTCACCAGGTCTCAGTCCGAGTATGGATTCATCTGTCTCACAATTTAGAAAACTCAGCAACGCTTTATTTGCATAAATTGCCTGGCGTTCAGAATTAAGGATTAGCACTCCGTCCGGCATCATGTCCAAAACGGCATATGCTTTTTTGTCGGTCTTGAAAACATCCGCCTGCTGTTTTATATCTTCTGCTGAAAGTCTTTCTGCAGAAGCGAACTTTGTCGGTTTGAGTATGCTGAAAAGAGTCATGATTTCATTGCCTTAATGTTAGTCTGTTTTTATTGCGTCCAAAATTTGCTGGCGGGTGTAAGGTTTGCCGACGAAGGCATCAAACCCGGCTGCAATGTAACGTTCAGTGTCTTCTGAAAGCACATGCGCCGTCTGAGCAATATATTTAATTTTTCTGCCAGGGAATTTGTTTTGTAACCATTCCAGGCACTGAAAACCATCTGCGTCCGGCAGCGAGATGTCAAGCAGGGCTACATCCGGAAAAAAATCTTTATTACAAACTTCCTGCATTTTCGCGAACGATGCGGCAATCATAAAGTCGGAATTGGATTGAGTCAATACCTTTTTCAAATACATGATTGATACTTCGTTGTCCTCAACCACCAGAATATTAGGCTTGTTAGTTGAGGTTGCGGTGGTGTGGACGAGTTTCGGTTTTTCTTCAGGCACGTCAGTCAACGCGGCGGGAAAAGATACGGAAAACGTTGTGCCTTTGTTCAGTTCGCTTTCAATATTCAGATAGCCGCCAAGGTTTTTCAACACTCTTGAAACAATCGCCAGGCCCAATCCAGTGCCGCCGTAAGTGCGCGTTGAGGTTTGATTGACCTGATAGAACGGTTGCAATATTTTCCCCAGCATTTCACGGGGAATCCCAATGCCGGTGTCTTTGATTTTTACCAGCAGAAATCCATCTTTATATCCGGTATAAACATCAACCCGGCCGTGGTCGGTGAATTTTACCGCATTCCCGACAATATTGAACACAATTTGTTTGAGCCATCTTTTACCGCCAATAACTATTTTCGGCAGCTGGTCTGGATAGAAATTCAGCTCGATGTCCTTGCTCTGAGCTTTGAAATTGAATACGGCGATGCTCTCGGAAATTATCTGCAACGGCGAAAACGACTCCATGAATTTATTGAAGATGCCGGCTTCCATACTGGATAATTCCAGGATGTCATTAATGATTTCAGTCAAGTTTTTGCCGCAATTGTTGACAATCTCCATATAACCAAGTATCTCGTCGCGATTCTCCAGTTCGTTTTCGCGCAATGTCTCAGCAATAATTCCATTGAAGCCGATAATGCCGTTTAAAGGTGTTCTTATTTCATGCGACATGGTGGACAGAAACTCGCTTTTTGCATTATTTGCCACTTCTGCGGCCTCTTTGGCCTTACGCAGGTTATCTTCAATTTTTACCCGGTTCAGCGCGATTGCAAGGCTCGTTCCAATGCCTTCAATAAATTGTACAAAATCCAGTGTCAATTGGTCTGGTTTAAAGTAATTAAGCTGTATCAAGCCGATTATTTTTTCTTCTTCACGCAACGGAATCAAAGCCACAGATTCATAACCTTCCTTGCCGCAGGTGTTCCGGTAGTCTTTGCGCCCTGTAATGTCTTTTCCCAGTTTTGAGATGTTGTTAGTCCAGAAACTTCCGCCGGGAGTGAGATAAGGCAACGCCGCTTCAGGCGCGGAAATCACCATGCCGCACAAACATTGCAACACCGACTTTTCCTTGGCGTCATAGCAGGCCTGGTCGTTAGCGTCATGCACGCATAAATATCGTTCAGTTTCAATAAATTCGTCCGGGAAACCAAGTGTGGCATAGTATGGATAATCGTTCGCCTCTTTAATTCTGATTCCCACTCCGTCGGCCCCGGTAAATGATTTGAACATTTCAATCAGGTCGTTAATCAGATGATTATGGTTGGAGCTTTGGTTGAGCAAAGATAATATTTTATTGGCAAACGAACGACGGTTTTCCGCCAGTTTAAGTTCTGTGATATCGGAGAAAATTACCGCAAACTGGTCTTTCTCTGGGGAAAAAGCAAAAACATTAAAATACTTATTGAGTTCTCGCGAGAAATTTTGATAGGAAAACGCTTCACCGGTCCGGGCAACTTTCCCATATTTTTCTATCCAGTAATCCTCGGTTTGCGGCAGGACTTCTTTTACCGTTTTGCCAATGATTTTTGCTGCAACAATTCCAGTAAGCTTTTCAAATGTCGGATTGATCTCGATAAAACGGTAGTCACACGGCTTGCCGGTTTTGTCATACAGCATTTCATGAATGGCGAAACCAACGGTCATGTTTTCAAACAACAACCGGTATTTTGACTCGGTTTGATGAACTCTGTCAGCCGCCTGTTTCTGATCGGTAATGTCAAAAATAATGCCGGTTATTTTTAACGGCTTGCCTTCGCTGTCCCGCTCAACGATACCATGGGAAGAAATATACCTGAGTTCGCCGGTGTCGTGCCGGATTATCCGGCATTCTGTTGATAGAGGCTTTACCCCATCTATGGCGTCCTGAATTTCCTGCTTGACTCGTTCCATGTCGTCTGGATGAGTTATTTTGATTTCTCTAAAATTCTCCTCCAAGACAGGATCAATCCCGTAAAGAGAAAACATTGACTTGTCCCAGACGGAGGTATTTGTCTTCAAATCGCGTTCCCAGATGCCGCATTTGGCTGAATCTACCGCCAGCCGGAAGCGATTATTTACTTTTTCCAACTCGGCATTCTGCGCTTCCAACTTGAATTCCAAATTTTTCCGTTTGGTTATTTCAACCGCGACGCAGATTATCTCAATCAATTGTCCTTGCGCATTATAAACCGGATTATTGCTCCACGCCATCCAGCAACGGCTACCGTCCTTACGCATATTTTCATTTTCGTTCTGATGATATTTTTCCGGGGTTTTTACAATGCCAGCAAGTAGTAATTCTAAATTTTCTCCTTGCGAACTTCTGCTGGGCACAATCGTTCCAATCGCATTTTTTCCGATAATTTCACTGGGCGAAAACCCAAAAAACTTTTGGGCGAATTCGTTGATGAAAGATATGGTGCAATCCGGCTTGAGGCGCAGAATGATACTGTTGGAGTTGTTTACCAACTCTTTGTAATTATTCAGGTTTTCGGTAAATCTTTGCTCCATAATCGCTTTGTTTTCAACATCCCTTAATAGCGTTGCAGTAACCAGCGAGATAAGCGGATAGATGACGAGAACCGGCAAGCCTACCGCACGAATGGACTCCAATGCTAAATCCATCGGCATGACAAAGAAACAACAAATCATTGCGGCGTGAACGGTTAAGCCGAACAGATAAATATAACGCAAACGCATTGCGGAGCTATGTTTTTGCCGGATATGATTGTATAATAATCCCAGCGCGGCAGAGGAAAGAATTACTAACAGCCCGGTTCCGGTACCTACGCCGCCTTTGTAAATACGGAAACTTGCGGCGGAAATAACGGTCATCGCCGCGCCAATCGGACCGGCGAACAATCCAGACAGACTGAGGACAATTGAGCGAGTGTCAAAAAACAGGCCGGGAAATAGATTAAACGGAAACAGCATTACGCTTAAAGTAATGACGCTGAACAATATGCCGTTTAACAGTTGTTTGTAGATATTTTGTTTTTGCATGAAAACAAAAATTTGTGAATAAATAAAAACTAGCGCAATCAACAATGCAAAGTTGTCGATGAAAAAACTGAGAAATTCCATAACCATTCCTTTTTCTTCCGCTAGTTTATTAAAATATATCACAAGCGAAGAATGAATGCAACAGAACCGCAAAAAAAGAGCTTTATTAGGAACAGCTTTACTGTGTGAAAACGAAAATGCGGGCAAAAAAATGGCTCCGACAGCTGGATTCGAACCAGCGACCAAGTGGTTAACAGCCACCTACTCTACCGCTGAGCTATGTCGGAGCGTGTGTCTGACTGAAATATCATCTCATTCAAACGAGGCTTTATTTTAACACGGTATCGCTAAAAGGCAAACTTGGAAGCTGGAAAAAAAACGTTTTTTTTTGCTGGCGGTGACGGCAAATATTTTTTGCCAGTTTTTGTCATCAATTTTCAATTAAGATTTACAATAAACTTGAAAAAATCCAAAAAGTTGGTAGATTATGCGGCTTTAAGTGCTTAGTTTGAGCCTTGATAAAGACCTAAACCAAACGGAGACAAACATGTCAAAAGAGTACAATGTGGCTGTTGCCGGGGCAACCGGAGCAGTCGGAATCGAAATGATCAAGACTCTGGAGAAGAGAAATTTTCCAGTAAAAAACCTGCGTTTGCTTGCTTCTTCACGTTCCGCAGGCAAAAAACTGACATATAAAGGCACAGAAATTACAGTTGAAGAACTGACACACGATTCTTTTAAAAATATTGATATCGCGCTATTCAGCGCCGGTGCCGGCATTTCCCGCGAGTTCAGAAAGTCTGTGGTTGACGCTGGCGCGGTTATGGTCGATAACTCCAGCGCATTCCGTATGGATGATGATGTTCCGCTGGTGATTCCGGAAGTGAACCCGGAAGACATAAAATGGCACAAAGGCGTGATTGCCAATCCGAATTGTTCGACCATTATTATGCTGGTTGCGGTTGCGCCGTTGCATCGCGCAAAAAATTTGAAGCGTCTGGTGGCGGCGACTTATCAGGCTACCAGTGGCGCCGGCGCCAAAGGCATGGATGAAATGTTGGTTCAGACCAGGCAGTTGCTGAATGACCAGCCGATAAATCCTGAAATATTCGCGCATCGTATCGGTTTCAATTTAATCCCGCATATTGACGTATTTTTGGATAACGGTTATACCAAAGAAGAGATGAAGATGTTGTACGAAAGTCGCAAGATGTTGCATCTTCCGGGCTTGAAAGTTTCCTGCACTTGCGTTCGCGTGCCGGTTATGCGCGCTCATTCCGAAGCGCTTAATCTGGAATTTGAACAGGAGATAACACCTGAGGAAGCCCGTGCGATATTGAGCTCGGCGTCAGGCGTTAAGCTGATTGACAATCCTGCCGCCAAGCAGTATCCGATGCCGGTTGATGCGACTGAACAATATGATGTGCTGGTCGGGCGCATTCGTCAGGATGCATCCAGAGACGATAAGCGCGGTTTGGATATTTTCGTTAGCGGTGATCAGATTCTGAAGGGCGCTGCCTTGAACGCAGTTCAAATTGCCGAGCTTTTATAAGCTCGACGATATTTTTTGATTATCATATGTGCGTTAAAAGCTTGCTAAAAGTTTTTAACGCACTTATTTTATTTGCAGACAAAGATTAAAATAACCCAGGGGACAGTGAAATGAAAAAGTTCAAAAAGATTTTGTTGATAGCGTTTGCGTTAATCGTGGTTGTGATTATCACGGTAATTTTGTTGTTAAATTCAATTGTCGGCAAAGCTATCAGAGAGTTGGGAACGCGAGCGACCGGAACACAGGTCAGTCTGGACAATGCCAGAATATCTCTGCTTAACGCCAGTGTCGGTTTGAACGGCATGATGATTGCAAATCCTGAAGGTTATCAGCAGCAAGAGGCGTTCGCGCTTGGAAAATTCTTTGTTGATGTGGATATGTGGACATTAGCTTCCAATAAAATAATTATTGACCGCCTGGAAATAAGAGATATTAATATTGATTTTGAGCCAACGCTTTCCGGGAGCAATTTGAACGATATCAAGAACAATATTATGAAATTTGCCGGAATGGATAAAAAAGCTGAAGTGCAGCCGACAGAGCCGGAAAAAGAGCCGGAAACGGTAAAAACTCCTGAACCGGAATCCAGGCCAGCGCCCGCTCAGAAAGGCAAAAAACTGGTCATCAAGAAATTGATTATCAGTAACGGCACGGTTACGATTGCTTCAAAAATGCTTGGACAAAACATCACGGTTCCGCTGGCGGAGATTGAAATGGAGGATGTCGGAGAAGATAGCAATAAATCTCCGGAAGAAGTTCTGCTGGAAGTTTATCAGGCGTTAATGAAAGGCGTTGCCAAAGCGGTTTCCGCTTCCGGCGCGAAAAATATCGATGTTGAAGGCATAACTAATTCGGTGCTGGGCGCGGCTGATAAAAACGCGAAAAATCTGGGCAAAGACGTTAAAGACAGTATTAACAAATTAAAAGATTCGTTCTTCAAATAACCCCATGAATAAAATTGAGATAATGGCGCCTGCCGGGGCCGCCGATTCATTGTCTGCGGCAATCAGAGCGGGAGCCGATTCCGTTTATTTCGGCGTCGGCAACCTTAATATGCGTTCCCGCGCTTCAGTCAATTTTGAACTGAAAGACCTGCCGAAAATCGGAAGAATCTGTCGCAAAGCGAAGGTAAAATCTTATCTGGCTCTCAACACCGTGGTTTATGATTCTGAACTTCAAGAAATCAGGAAAATCTGCGACGCGGCGAAAAACGCCGGTATTTGCGCGGTTATCGCTTCGGATGTCGCTGTAATCAATTACGCCAGTAGCATCAAGTTGCCGGTGCATATTTCTGTTCAAGCGAATGTCTGCAATATCGAGGCGGTAAAGTTTTATGCGCAATTTGCTGATGTTATGGTGCTGGCCAGAGAACTTACGCTGCCGCAAATCAGCAACATCATAACTGCAATCAGAAAACATAATATCACCGGACCTGCCGGTGAGTTGGTAAGGGTGGAAATTTTCGCTCACGGCGCGTTGTGCGTGTCAGTTTCGGGGAAATGTTACATGAGTCTGGCTGTTTATAATAAATCCGCCAACCGCGGCGCCTGTTTTCAAAACTGTCGTCGCAAATACCGGGTGGTAGATGATGCAACCGGCGAAGAAATGGTGGTGGATAATCAATATGTCATGTCGCCTAAAGATATTTGCACGATTGAGTTTCTTGACCGGATACTCGACAGCGGCGTGGCAATTTTGAAACTGGAGGGCAGGGGACGTTCCGCAGATTACGTTTACACGGTTGCCAAAGCTTACAAAGAGGCCGCTGCCGCCTGGGTTGCCGGAACTTATACGCCGGAAAAAATAGACCACTGGCTTGCGGAACTGGAAACAGTTTTCAATCGCGGTTTTTGGAAAGGTGGTTACTATCTCGGTGAAAAACTCGGCGAATGGTGTGGTTTTGGCGGCAACCGGGCGAAACTGCAGAAAATCCATCTCGGGAAAGTGAACAAATATTTTGGGCGGATTGGCATTGCCGAACTTAGCGTTGATGCAGGCGAGGTGCGTCCTGGCGACCAGCTTTTAATCACTGGCAACACGACTGGCGCGGTAAAATTCCTCGCGGAAGAAATTCGCGTTGATGAGCAACCAGTTGAATATGCGCCGAAAGGCAGTATCATTTCTGTGCCCGTGCCGGTAAAAGTACGGAAAAATGATGTGTTTTATCTGTTAGTGGAGAGAAAATTTGGTGAAATCAATGAGAACGCTGAAAACTGTTCAGAACAAGATTTATAAAAAGGATTTTATAAATGAGTGACAATTTTAAAGAGATTGAAGTGATTTCTTCGCTTGACGGCTCCAGTGAAAAAAATCTGCTGTACTACCCGGAAAACGGAAAAAACGTTCCGCTGGCGGTTGTGCTTCACACCTGGAGTTTTGACCGGAATAATCAAAGAGCCGTGGAAATATTCTGCCGGGAACGCGGCTGGGCATTATTGCTGCCGGAATTCCGTGGGCCGAACCTGCCGACTAATCCGCGCGCAACTCAGGCGTGCGGTTCAAAACTGGCCAGACAGGATGTGATTGACGCGGTGGAGTTTGTTTGTGCCAACTATTCAATTGACCGCGGGAATATTTTTCTGGCGGGCGGCAGTGGCGGCGGTCACATGGCATTGATGATGGCCGCTTACCGGCCTCAATTTTGGCGTGGCGTTTGCGCCTGGTGTCCGATAACCGATCTCGCTTTGTGGCACAATAGTTACGTCAAAGGAACCGGTTATGCCGTTCATGTGGAAGCCTGTTGCGGCGGCGCTCCTGGCGAGAGCGCTGAAATCAATCAGGAATATATTGAACGTTCTCCGGTCAGCTATCTGAATGAACTGATGAATGCCAATCTTTACATCCGGCATGGTCGCGGTGACTCCGTTGTTCCCTACATTCACACCTTGAATCTGGCGTTGAAGTTGGAAGAGATGAGGCACAAAAAGTTATTTTTCGAAATTTTTGACGGCGGACACGAGGCAAGGCATGACTTGTCATTCCGCTGGTTTGATGCGCTCTACAACGCCGTTGAAACGCAGAAACTGACCGGATAATCGCAAAGAAGAAGTTGGCAGGTTGAAAGTTGGTAAACGAGAAAAGTAATTTTTTTTTGTTCAAGCATACTCAAAGGTAACGTCAGCTTTCGCGCCTGACGGGAAGACGTGCGCGTTAAAATCAGTTCCGCGTCCGCAACTGGAATCGTCACGCTACATCCTCATCTCTGGAAACTAGAGACAAAATAACGTCTGTAACGTTTTCAAGATGACCATGGCTGGACGCTTACGCTAATGAAATCTTTGTGCGAGTCATGCGTTCGAAGACGTATGAAAATCAGTTGCGGCTTTCGGCGGGCGAGTTTTTAACTGGTATTATGTAAAAAGTTAACTTGGCAGATATTTTTTTATCTTCAACATCCATAATTTTAGAAGACAATGGATGGTGAAAATTGTAGATATAATGGTAATTTTTAATGGATTGGCAAAAAAAACAGTTTTTTTTATCAAAAATATTCAAAAAGACTTGCATCATGACGATTCTTTTGCTAAAATAAGAGCAAACAAAGTTTATGTTTAAAGCAATTTTTAAACATAAGGTCGTTAACAAAAAACTCTTTAAGGAGAGAAAAAATGAAAAAAAGTCGTGGATTCACCCTCATCGAACTCCTCGTCGTGATCGCGATCATCGCGATTCTGGCCGGCATGTTATTGCCAGCTCTGAACCAGGCCCGTGAAAAGGCTCGTCGTATTTCATGCGCATCTAACCTCAAGCAGATTGGTCTGTCTTTGAAGCAGTATGCAATGGATTATGCTGACCGTTTCCCAACAACTGCTAAAGTTGTTGGCGGCGCCGATTGCTTGGAACTGTTGCGCAAGAATGATTATTTGACAGACTACGGCGTATATGTATGCGCATCAACCACAACTGCTAAGGGAACAGGCACTGTAGCGCTTAGTTTTACTAATGTTGACTATACATTAGTTCCTGGTATGATGGAAGGTTCTTCCGACCAGTTTGGGCGCGCTGACTCAGCAATGAGCAGTGACCGATATGACGGTCAGGCCAATGGCGGTGGTGGTACTCCTAACCACTCTGATTACGGCAACATGCTGTTCCAGGACGGCCATGTATCCGGTTACTCAGGCGCTCTTTGGTACAATAGCGAAAATCGCGGTAGCTCTTTCATGCCGCCGAATCCGAACGATGCCAGCTAATCTCTTTGGTTCTAAAGGAGGCTTCGGCCTCCTTTTTTTTTGTATTTGTTATGCTATGAGGGGAAATTTTTGAAAAGCGAAATCAATATCTTTGAAAAGTATCTGCCGTGGTTGATATATGTAGCTATTTTTTTGGCTTATCCGCTTGTGTGGGGCAAGCTATTCTGTGGTTTTGTGGCTCATTATGATGATGTTTTGCTGATAGATTCTGCGACGATGTCGTTATTGACTGTTGGATTTTGTCTTTTTAGTTTTAAAAGATTCAGTGCTTTGTATTTTTCCCGTAGTAGAGCAATTGTATTTCCCGGGATTCCAGTTGCTGTTTTCATATTAGTATGCATGACACAATTCCTTTTAAATATTCATTTGCCTGTCAGTTATCTGCTTACTTCTTTGTCATGGGTATTAATTCCTGTGTTTGTATCGATTTTTTATCGCGAATTTTTTAAGACGTTACCTTGGTTTATGGCTTTGCTTTGGGTAGTTTCGGTGTGGCAGTTTACTTTGGATATGTTTCAGCGGGATTATTACTATGGAATTTGTGGAAACTGGAACTGGAGCGCTGCTTTGCTGGCCGTGTCGACTCCGTTTTTTATTCTTCAGCTTAATCGTTTGGTAGTTAAATGGTTAAAGCGTACTGTTATTATTTTGCTGTTGGATATAGCAGTTCTGATAATTTCTTTATTAATAATTTACCGTTGTGGTTCAAAAGGAGTAAATATTGCTGTGCCAGGAGCTTTGCTGGTGATAATGTTTGTTCGACACCGCAAAAAAGTTAAACTGCGATGGGTGTTATGGGGCGTGGTGCTATTCGTGACATTTTTCACTGTTTTGATTTTTTGGCAAAGTGACAGATTGGCTTATTTCCTAAGCAAAGACATCAGGTTTTTTTTGTGGCAAGGAGCATTGAGGCTGATTAGTGATAATTTAGTCTGCGGGAGTGGGCCGGAACCTTTTGAAAGCGCTTTTTCTCCATACGTTCCTGTTGATTATTATCTCAGTCAGTTTGCGACAGATCGCAGTACTCATCCGCATAATCATATTTTGTATATTGCCTCGCAATTTGGATTGCTGGGAACAATCTCCTGGTTATGGCTGTTGGGACAATCCATTGGCTCAAATTTTTCCAGAATGACAAAGACAATTAAAAGCAGGCAAAATGTTATGTTGTTTACTATGTTTTTTTACTTGATTTTAGGAATGATTGATCCTGTAATTTCAACTTGGCCAGCAAATGGTATCTTCCTTATTATACTAGGTATTTTTATCGGACGCACTGTTGCGCGTTTTCCCGCAAAGCGAGATACTACAGAAGAGAGGAGTGGCATTAGTTTACGGCTATGCTGGAGTGCAGGGATTGTTGTAATGTTTCTTTGCTGCTATGCGGCGTATTGCAATTTTGTGTCGGGAACGATGTTGCGTAACGCATTTTATCAGAAATATCTCAAAAATTATACTGATGCAGTGGAATTATGTGACGAAAGTATACAGACGAAAATGTCTCCGCAAAATACTTATCTGGCAGCGCTTATAGCTTTTTATGAGTTGAAGGATTCGACTAAGGCATTGCGTTATCTTGATATGTTGAAGGCTACAGGCTACCGTAATTATGTCAACAACAATGGTTTATACGCCAGGGCGTTGGTTGTGGACGGAAGACCGTTAGAGGCGTTGCAATACTTTGAGCTGGAACAGAAAAATTTTCCATTGAGCGCATTGAATTTATATTATTATTGGTTAACTCTGATAAGTTTGAATAAGCCTGAACAGGCAGCAGCAATTTTCAATGAATTGAACCGGGTTTTGAAACAGAAAGGCATGGATATTAGCATGATTCCAGTGTTGCGGAAACATCCAGGGTTGGATATAAGACCATACGAATCATTGCCTGAAGTTTATGGAACTAACGTTAAATAGATATGTGTTTCCTGTATTATATCTTCATTTCAGGGAGATTGAAGGACATATTAAAATTTATGATAAAGGGAGGTAAACGTTGCAGGCATTTCTAAATACAATTAATCATGGCTATTTCTTGGGCATGGTAACTTTGTTGCTGGTTGTGGCAGCTTCGTCTTCGCTCGGCTGGATTGTATGTCGTTATGCTTTGAGAATAAAATGGCGTTATGGCCTTGGCGGCTCCCTGGTGGAACTTGTGCTTGGAATAGATCTGCTGGCTTTGTTAATGCTTTTTCTCGGGGCAATGGAAATGGCCAAGGCTCCGGTTCTCTGGACGTTGCTGTCTGTCCTGGCATTGCCGTTGTTGATTTTTAAACTTCCAGAATTGACGAAAATGATAGCGGCTTTTATCTGGAAGAATCCGTTATTCGCGGCGATTTTTTTTATTGCCACGCTTTATACATTAAGTTCAGCATTATGTTATCCTTATGCCTGGGATGAGTTGACTTATCAGATATCAGTGCCGCTTCGCTGGCTGAGAACCGGAAATATCCAAGTTTTTACCGATAATCCATACTCCGGATTCCCGTTGATGCCTAATTTATTGTTCATGGCTGGCTTGGAAACTGGCGGTATTTTATTTCCAAGATTATTGGTCTGGACAATGTATTCCATTCTGATTGTCGGTTTTTATATTGTGTTGCGTCCGGAGGCCAATAAATGGGCGGCATTGATTTGTGTTGTCGCGTTTTTTCTTTCCCCTGTATTGCTGGCGATGATGCGTGAAACTTATGTTGAACCGTTTATTCTAGTTAATTTGGTGGCGGCACTGTTGATTTTTCAGACGGCGGATAATGAGTTTTTATGGAAAAAGGCGTTGGTTTGCGGAGTTTTTGCCGGAGCTGCGGCATCGGTTAAACTTACTGGGGCCGGTGCGGCGGTTTTAATCGCGATTTTTCTTCTAAGCAGAATCAGAGGAAAAATAACCATTAGCATTCGCGAGGTTGTTTTACCCGCAGGATTGACCGCGTTGGTTTATGCATTGGCATTTTATCTCAGGCCATGGCTATTTACCGGGAATCCGGTTTATCCATTCATGGCGGAACTTTTTTCCGGTTCAAAACCCGCCATTGAGGTTACCAAGTTTCATTACGCGATGGGCAGTGCACATTT
>Ga0172380_10004057_pt1 | contig 19282 bp, 21 predicted proteins | sample Leawe162metaG_FD_119747 | JGI IMG/M metagenome (GOLD analysis project Ga0172380, IMG submission 119747) | Leachate microbial communities from a municipal landfill in Southern Ontario, Canada - Leachate well 162 metaG | ecosystem: Engineered > Solid waste > Landfill > Unclassified | place... | reverse complement strand
ATAATTGGCTTTTGGAAATTGCCGCTTGTGAAATAGAAGAAACGCTAGTTCCCTGCACCAGAGAGACTGCCCTGATAAATTATATGTTTAATTTAATGAAGGAAAGAATCAGGGTGAATGAAGACGTATTTAAAAGAGGTTTTTTAAAAGAAGAAGAAAAAGACATACAAATATATATTTCCATTCAACAGGCTTTGTTTAAATTTGATAAACCGATTATAAGCTATAATATTATAAAGTATAAATACCCGGAATGGAAAAATGCCGACGAAGATTTAATTCTTAAATTTTCCCAAAATATTTTTAAGATATGGAAAAAAGTTGAAGAAAGTTTAGTCCACCCGATGAACAAAAAGTTTTATGCAATTTGCGAAAAATATGACACTCCTTATTTACTTTTGGGAGATATTTTATCTCAAAAAAATGCTATAGAAGTTGGCCGAGAAATTCAGGAGCCACCCGTTTTAGAAAAATTATTAAGGACGGCTTATGCTAAAAGATTATCGACTCTCAAAACAAGACTCTTTCGAGCGGCAGTTTATTCCACTGTATCAATTTTTATCACAAAAGTTTTTTCTTTGGTTGCTTTGGAGATAATTTTATCCAGAATTATTACCGGCCATTTCGATATTGTGGCCCTGACACTAATAGTAGACATTTTACTTCCTACTTTTTTAATGTTTATTTTGGTAATTACAATAAGACCTCCCTCCGATAAAAATTTAAGTTTGGTAATAGTCGAAACAATGAAAATTGTCTATCAAAATGAAAAGACAGACATCTATGAAATAAAAACTCACAAAAAAAGAAGTGTTGCTACAAGAATAATTATTTCTCTTGTTTATCTTTTAAGCACCTGCGTTTCTTTTGGATTTATTTTTTGGGTTTTTTACTTCTTTAAATTCCCTATTACTTCCATCGTTATAAACTTCGTATTTATTGCTCTAATCCTTTTTGCCGGAATGGCGGTAAGAAAAAGGGCTCAAGAGCTTACCATGGAAGATGACCACGACGGATTCTTAAGTTTTATTTCCGATGTATTATTTCTGCCGGTCGCTGGATTAGGACGATGGCTGTCCAACAAGTGGAAAAAATACAACGCCTTTACTGCTTTTTTTAATGCTTTGGTTGATATGCCGTTTTCTGTTTTTGTAGAATTTTTGGAAAGATGGCGATATTTTATAAAAGAAAGAAAAGAAGAAATCCGATAAAACTAAAATGAAATATCACGTTATTGTTTTTGGTTGCCAGATGAACATATCGGACTCGGAAAGAATCTCTACAATTTTAGATGAACTCAAATATAAAAATACTTCAAATATAAATGAGGCTGATTTAATTGTGGTTACGATGTGTTCTGTTCGTCAATCAGCAGTTGACCGCGTGCACGGTCTTGCTTTAAAATTTTCCCGCTTAAAGGCAAAAACAATTTTAACCGGCTGTTTTCTCAAAAAAGATGAAAAAGTTTTCGCAAGCGAGTTTGACCATGTCGTTGGCATAAAAGATATAAAAAAAATCCCGAAATTACTCGCTAGGCAATCAAATTTTTTATCCGGCAGAACGCCACTTCGTGTGCGTAAGCCTGCAAAAAATTTATTGCCTAGCTCTTATTTAAATATAACGCCCAAATATTCTTCTGATTTTTCCGCCAATGTGCCGATAATGACCGGTTGTAATAATTTCTGTGCCTATTGCGTTGTTCCCTACACCAGAGACAGAGAGGTTTCCAGACCGGCAAAAGAAATAATTTTAGAAATAAAAAATCTAATTAAAAAAGGATATAAAGAAGTTTGGCTGTTGGGTCAAAATGTAAACAGCTATAAAGATAAAAATACAAACTTCCCAAAACTTTTAAAAGCAATAAATAATATACCGGGTCATTTTTGGATTAGATTTACTTCCTCCCACCCTAAAGATTTTGATAACGAAGTCATAGAAACTATGGCATTGGGAAAGAATATCACCCCTTATTTGAATTTACCGATACAGTCGGGCGATGATAAAATTTTAAAATTGATGAACAGACACTACGCTGTTAAGGACTATAAAAATAAGATTAAAAAACTGAGAGAAAAAATTCCGGATATTTCTTTATCAACCGACATAATCGTCGGCTTCCCGAGCGAAACAAAGAAACAGTTTGAAAATACAGCAAAACTTTTTCGTGCAATAAAATTTGATATGGCCTATATAAACAAATATTCTCCAAGAGCCGGAACTTCTGCCTCAAAATTTAAAAATGATGTTTCCACCTCCGAGAAAAAAAGAAGAGAAAAAGTCTTAACGGAAATTTTAAAACAAACTGCTCTAGAAAAAAACAAAGAGTTAGTCGGGGAAGAAACAACTGTCTTAATAAACAGCAGTAGGGGTGACAATTGGTTTGGTAAAAACGAACATTATAAAACAATCAAAATAAAATCTAATAAAAACCTTTTAGGAAAACTGATAAAAGTTAAAATCACAGATGCCCAACCCTTTGTATTAAAAGGGGAAATCAATGAATAAATTAATCGTAATTTTAGGTCCGACTGCGTCGGGGAAAACTGACTCATCTGTAAAACTTGCCAAAAAATATAATGGCGAGGTGGTTTCAGCTGATTCAAGGCAGGTTTATAGGGGTTTAGACATCGGTTCCGGAAAGATTACAAAAAAAGAAATGCACGGTATTCCCCATTATCTTTTGGATGTGGCTAATCCGAAAACAAGATTTTCTGTTTCTCAATATCAAAAATTAGCACTATCTGCGATTAAAAAAATCCAAAAGAAAGGAAAAATTCCTTTTTTAGTTGGTGGCACCGGTTTTTATATTCAATCAATTGTTGATGGTATTATAATTCCGGAAGTAAAACCCGACTGGAATTTAAGAAAAAAATTAGAAAAAAAATCCAATGGAGAATTATTTTCAATGCTTGAAAAATTAGACCCCGAGAGAGCAAAATTAATTGATAGGCAAAATCCCCGCCGGTTAATAAGAGCGTTGGAAATTGTTTTGACCACGGGTAAACCGGTCACGCCACTAAAACAAACCCGACGTCATTGCGAGGAGCAAAGCGACGAAGCAATCTTGCCTTTAGATTGCCACGCCTCGCGAAGCGATGCTCGCAATGACAAATGCAGTATTCTGAAAATTGGCATTGAAAAATCCCCAACCGAGTTAAAAAAACTAATCAATAAACGGTTATTAAAAAGATTAAAAAATAACGCACTGATTAATGAAGTTAAAAAATTACACAAATCAGGCGTTTCTTTCAAACGCCTCGAAGAACTGGGTTTGGAATATCGCTTTGTCGCACAATACTTACAAAACAAAATCTCCCATCAGGAGATGAGAGATAAAATTCAAATGGAATCGGAACATTTTGTTAAAAGGCAAATGACCTGGTTTAAAAGAGACAAAAAAATTATCTGGATTAGTAATATAACAGAAGCTCTATCTATTGCCGAAAATTTCATAGCGAAGCAATAAATTTTTTGCAGGCCTACGCACACGAAGTGGCGTTCTGCCGGAAAAAAAATTTGATTGCTGAGCGATATTATTTCCCGAGCATTTGTTTAAGCAATTCTCTTACTTTTTCAGGATTTGCCGTGCCTCTGGTTTGAGCCATAACTTGACCAGCTAAAAATTGTGCAACATTTTGTTTGCCCGCCTTATAATCCTCAACTGCTTTTGGATTTTTTAAAATAATTTCCTTAACAATATTCTCCATTTCGCCATCATCTTTCATTTGCCCCCATTTATTCTCATCAATAATATTAGATGGATCAGAGCCGGTATTAAACATATCTTTCAAAACCATTTTGGCAACCTTACTGGAAATTTCATCTTTGTAAATCATTTTTATAAACTCGGCAAAATTTTCCGGCGTAATTCTCCAGCCCGAGGCTGGTCCGCCTTGGGCGGAGAATTCTCCAAACTCTTTTCCCTGTAATAAACCTTGAATATCTGATATCAAATAATTAGCAATCAACCTTGAAACTTTTCTATGTGCTTCGCCTTTTTCTTCTTCCGGAGTCCACTCTTCAAATTCAGACACAACTTTTTCATAATATTCGCTTAAAATTTTATTAACGACGAAAAATTCAATAGAGGCATCATCTAAGCCATACTCTTTTTTGAATCTTTCTCTTTTTTGCTCTGGTAACTCTGGCATAGTTGTTTTTATATTAATAATATAATCTTCATTAAAATACATTGGAGGCAAATCCGGCTCCGGAAAATATCTGTAATCATGAGCTTCTTCTTTTTCCCTTTGCGAAAATGTTATTTCTTTTTTATCGTGCCAACCTCGGGTTTCCTGAACAATTTTTTTACCTGCCTCTAATAATTCCTGTTGCCTTTGAATTTCAAAATCAACTGCTTTTTCAACTACTCTAAACGAATTCAAATTTTTAATTTCAACTTTTGCACCCAATTTACTGGTTTTACTCAAACTTATATTAACTTCCACCCTCATTTGTCCCTTTTCCATATCAGCCGAAGAAACTCCTAAATATCTTAAAATCAACTGAAAATTTTGAGCAAATTCCCTCGCCTCTTTTCCCGAAGTAATATCCGGCTCTGTTACCAATTCCACTAGAGGAACACCTGCTCGGTTTAAGTTCACCAAAGAATAATCAGCTCCTTCGGGATGCATTAAACTGCCTGTATCTTCTTCCAGATGTATTCTTGTTATCCTAATTTCTCTATCACCTACTTTCAAATATCCGCCTTCACAAATCGGCTGGTCATATTGAGAAATCTGATAACCTTTTGGCAAATCAGGGTAAAAATAATTCTTTCGGTCAAATTTTGAATTCTCAGCAATTTTGCAATTTAAGGCCAATCCAGTTTTAATAACCTTTTTTACTGCTTCTTCATTCGCCACCGGAAGTGCTCCGGGTTGTGCCGTACAAACCGGACAAATATTATAATTAGGCCGTTTTTCATCAGGGTCATTTTTACAACCACAAAACATTTTTGAGTTTGTTTTTAACTCCGCATGTATTTCTAAACCAATTGTCGGTTTGTAACTCATTCTATTTTTTTTCTAAAACTACGAATGAATAATCGTATTTATTTTTTTCGTCGGCTTTATTATCTATTCTTTTTACTTCTTTCCAATTGTTTAAATCAAATTCCGGAAAATATGTGTCGCCTTCAAAAGTTTGGTGAATATAAGTTAAATATAATCTGTTTGCCAGTGGTAAAAATTGCATATAGACCGATGCTCCGCCACAAATCATCACCTCTTTTTCACTTTTTGTCATTTCTATAAGCTCACCAATTGAACGAGCTACAAAGCAACCTTCAGGTGGAACATAACTTGGATCGTTATTTAAAATAATATTCTTCCTATCAGGCAAGGCCTTTTCACCAATTGATTTAAAAGTATTCAAACCCATAACAATGGTTTTATTCAAAGTATTTTCTTTAAAATATTTAAAATCAGCCGGCATATGCCATGGCAAAGCATTTTTATTTCCAATTACTCTATTTTCTGCTACCGCAGATATCATTGATAAAATCATAATTATACAGCCATTGGGGCTTTAATAGACGGATGATATTTATAATCCACTAATTTTATGTCTTCCATTTTAAAATCAAAAATATCTTTCACTTCCGGATTCAACCACAATTTTGGCAAAGGATACGGCTCTCTTGCCATTTGTTCTTTTACTTGGTCAAAATGATTTAGATAAATATGTGTATCTCCTAAAATGTGAACAAACTCCCATGGCTCTAATCCTACAACCTGAGCCACCATATGTAAAAGCAAAGAATAAGAAGCGATATTAAAAGGTACTCCTAAAAATGTGTCGCAACTTCTCTGATACATTAACAAAGATAATTTTCCATCAACAGAAAAAAAGTGAAATAATAAATGGCATGGCGGAAGAGCCATCATATCCAATTCGGCCGGATTCCAAGCCGATACTATCATTCTCCTATCTCCGGGATTTTTTTTCAACTGTGAAATAACATTACTTATTTGATCAACGGGCACATCCGTATACGGCGATTTCCAATTTCTCCATTGAACTCCATAAACTCTACCCAAGTCCCCTTCAAATTTTGCTTTTGGTTTCCAATAATCAGCACTGGCATTACCGTCCCAAATATGACAACCTAATTTTTGAAGTTCGTTATTATCGCTACTTCCGGACAAAAACCATAAAAGTTCTGCCTTCATTGTTTCAAAGGCAAGTTTTTTTGTGGTAACTGCCGGAAAACCATCTTTCATATTAAACCTCATAGATTGCCCGAAAATAGCACGCGAACCAACGCCAGTTCTGTCTGGCCTGTCCACTCCTTCCTTCATTATTTTATCTAATAAATCTAAATATTGTTTCATTTTATTGCACCTTTTTATTTATTATTTTTATAATTTTTTGATTAATAATCTCAGGAGTTAATAATTCCCCATTATCCAAACATTCTATAATTTTAAAATCCCTAGGAAATTCTTTTGCTGCCGTTAAAAATGAATTTAATGCATTGAACAAATGACTTTTATCCTTTTCATGTATGTCCTGTTTTTTGCTACTTCCCAAATAGGCCTTTCTTCTATTTTGTTTATCTTTATCTGTTATTCTGTGAGCTAATTTTAATGAAAATTCAGGCGAGGTTTTTAAAATAAACGTATAATCGGGCTTTGGTATTTTAAATAATCCATATTCTAAATTATACAACCAATTTATATATTTTTTCCATTCTTTTTTGTTTTTAATCTTTCCTCCCTGATGACCTATGTTTGAAACTAAATACCTATCAGAAATTACAATCTTTCCTTCCTTGAGCCATTTTTTAATTTTAAAACTTGCGTCATATCTATCACAAGCATAAAAAATAGAAGCAATATAAGGACCCACTTCTTTCGCTTCTCCGTATTTTCCAGTAAGATACTCGTCAACCAAACCAGACGATTTTTCTCCGTGCTGTGGAAAATCTATTTTTTCAACTTTATACGATTTCTTTTTTAAATATTCTGCCAAAAGCTTTGTCTGCGTTGATTTCCCACAACCATCAATACCTTCAAAAACAAAAAATTTGCCTTTTTTCATATTTACAATTTTGATAAATAATCTCTATAAACTAATTGTACCCAAATGCCGGGATTTCCTTCAATATATTTCCCGACATCTTTTTTATCAACCAATTCGCCCACCATCTTGTCTGTTTCTTTTATTGAAATTTCCAGACTGTCACCAACAAAACTATAAACCAATCCCAAATGAACTGCCTCCACCGGTTGTGAATCATCGTTCAAAATTCCTATCAATTTTTTTTCTAATATATTTCCCTTGAAATCCACTTCTTCATTCCACTCTCTCATCATTCCGACTTCAACAATATCTTTTTGTCCGTCACTATCAATTGGATTTATGTGTCCGCCAACACCCAGCTGATAAGTATCAACCAATCTTTTTTCTCCGGCTTCCGGAAGATATTTATAAATAAAATATTTGTCGCTTCCGCCCACGGCGGATGTGTCTTTCGCACAAAAAACAATATAAGGAATTATCTGCTGAAAAGAAGGGTCGTTTTCCATATCACCTCTTCGTTTAAACTGACAATTATTTTTTATCAAATCCAAATAATAATCCAGATTATCTGTTTTTAATCCCTGCCACATACCATTCTTAAAAATAATATCCGAAGCAACAACTAAAATTTGTTCGTCATTTTTATCCATAAAATTTAAGCGGAGTAATAACCGTTTATTTCCTCTTCTTTAGCAATGTTAATGTCTTTTATTTCACCTTCTTTTATCAAAATTTCTTTTAAACTTTTAAAATCTTTTTCAACCTCAGGTTCTTTTTTGGGGCTATTATTATTAACTAAACCCTCTTTTTCATTTTGGTCTTTTCCGTATTGATATTTATCATCTAAAATATCTCCATGTTTCCATTCGCTCACCCAGTCCTCAACATGGAATACTTTTGAGTCACCATCTTTCGTATTACCAATTGCCTTACTCAAACCGGCATTAATCATCATTTTTTTACACATATAACATGGCAGGGCATCTACTTTTTCTCCTGTTTTTCCATTTTCTTCATAAATATACATTACGCCTCCCAACAAACTAACTCCCGCTCTGGCAGCGTTTATAATAGCATTGGCTTCACAATGGACACTTCTGCAAATTTCGTATTGCGTTCCATGAGGTATTTTTAATTTATCGCGCAAACAATAACCTCTTTCAAAACAGTCTTTTGTACCCCTTGGAGCTCCAATATAACCGGTGGAAATAATTTGGTCATCTTTGACAATAATTGCTCCGCCCCTTAATCTGAAACAAGTCCCTCTTTTAGCCACCTCATTGGCAATCCCCAAATAATATTGGTCCTTTGATGGTCGTGACATAATATTTAATTGAATTAATTTTAAAATCGTTTAATCATTCTACCATTTCAATAAACAAAAAATCAACCCTTGTCAGAATTGATTTATTGATGTGTATATTTAATTTAAATTTATACTGCCAACATCTCTTTTAAATCTTTAACTTCCGCCTCAATCTGCTCTATTCTTTTCCTATATTCTCAAGTATCAAACTTTCTATTTTATCAAACCTTTTGCCTACTGCCAAAAACCCAGCTTTCATTTCGTTTTTTGTTGACATTTCTGCAAAACCCTTTTGCACCATAATCGCCAAATCATCAATTTTTTTATCAGTGTTCTTTTCGACCTTAGCAAAACCCTTTTGCATTAGACCAGCTAAGTCACTAATTGTAATATTTTTCTTTACCATATATTGTTATTATAATCCCATAGAAACGAATGTCAATTTTTTACTACATTTGCTTAAATTTATCCATTACATATTCAAACAATTCATCTAAAACAGCGTCCCATTGAAAATAACTTTTCTTTTTAGCAATAATTTTATCAATGCCAAAATTATGATATTTAAATCTTTCAAGCGTAAGTTTCGGCATTACTACCTCGTGCAACAATGGAGCAATTGAATCAACTGCCTTGGCGAATTTAGCATCTGATGTTTTTGCTTCGTCATATTCCTTAAAGTATTTGTATAAATAATCTGGCAGGATTTTTTGGGCTGATTCATCCTCTAATTTTTCGTGCGATTCTGGCTTCGAATAAGTTAGAATATCTCCGACTTTAGTTTCTCCGATATCGTGGACCGACAAAATAGTTAAAGCTTTGCCAAGGTCAACTTCATCTTTATGCTCAATAAATTGATGCAAGTATGAAGCAATAATTGGCAAATGACCCACATGCTCAATCAATGGCTCTCGTATCTCTTCAGAATCAAGGTTGTATTTTTTTAGCAAACCGGATTCAACAATTTTTTTATATCTTTCTTCTGTTATTACAGACCTGCGAGTGCGAGCATAATCTTTTTGAAGATTTATAAGTCCATCAAAAATTTTAGCAACGTTTTCCTGTGATTCTTTTGACATAAATTCCTTAGATTGTTTTTCTTTTTATTATACCACAGAAACAAAAAAATAGAGGCCCGGCCTCTATTTTTTGTTGTTTTACAGATTCTAGTTTTTGACTTCTATCCCCATGTTCTTGGCGGTGCCGGCGATAATTTTCATTGCTTGCTCAATATCTTTTGTGTTTAAATCCTCTAATTTCTTTTCGGCAATTTCTTTCAATTGAGCTTTTGTTACCGTGCCTACTTTCTTTTTATTTGGTTCACCGGAACCTTTTTCAATACCGGCTGCTTTCCTTAACAGTTCAGCCGCTAAAGGTGTTTTTAATATAAAAGTGTAAGACCTATCAACGAAAATTGTTACCTCGGCCGGAATAGTATAACCCATTTTTTCTTTTGTTGCATCGTTAAACTTTTTGCAAAATTCAGCGATATTTAAACCGTGTTGAGCCAAGGCTGGTCCAATCGGAGGAGCCGGAGTTGCCTTACCTGCCGGAATCTGTATTTTTACTACTGCTTTTATTTGTTTTGCCATTTTTTTTTGCTAAATACTATGTTATGCTTTTTTACAAAATGTTCAAAAGCTATAATCAATATTTAGTTTTTAAACTTTTTTAATTTGTAATGAATCCAACTCCACCGGTGTATCTCTGCCGAACATATTAACCAGCACTTTGATTTTGCCTCTTTCCTGATCAATTTCTGAAACCTTTCCTTCAAACCCTTTAAATGGACCATCTGTAATTTTAATATTAGATCCAATTTCAACATCAATTATAAACTGCGGTTCTTCGCCAACTTCCATTCTGTTCATTAAATCATCTATGTCCTTTTTTGAAACCGGAATTGGAGTAGTTCCTGCTCCCAAAAATCCTGTTACCCTCGGAGTATTTCTGACCACATACCACGAAGCATCATCTACTATCATTTCCACTAAAACATATCCGGGATAAACTTTTTCTTCAGTGGTTTTTCTTTTTCCATTTTTAATTTTTATCTTTTTTTCTTTAGGAACAATAACATTAAAAATTTTATCTTCCATACCTAAACTCTCAATCCTTTGTTTGAGGTTTTTGGCAACGGCATCTTCGTAGCCGGAATAAGTATGTATTACATACCAATTTTTTTCTTGTTCTATTACTTGTTTTGGCATATTTATTTAACTATAAATCTTTTTAAAAGCTCTGTAAAAAAATAATCTAAACCACCCAAAAAGGCAGCTACAATTATAGTGACGGCTAAGACAATCATCGTATATTTAAAAGCGTCTTTTCTTGAGAGCCAACTGACTCTTTTTAACTCAACATAGACCTCCTTTAAAAAATGTTTTGTTTTTTCTATAATATTCATGGTTTTTAAAATGGCCTCCTCGGCCATCTACATATATCGTAGCCGAGACCAACCAATAAGTCAAGTGCTGTTATTATAACACAAAACAACCCTGTTTATCTAGACCTGCTAAATCTTCTATTATTTTTTGGTAAATAATGTTTTTCTTTACGATATTCTGTTCCCGGCTGAGTAACTCTTGCAACCGGAAGTTCCGGTAATTGTGAGACCTTAAGCACAGACCTCATCAGTCGTTCTATTTCTCTGACTTTACCTCTTTGTTCCGGCATTACAAAAGAAATAGCCCTACCGGTCATACCTGCTCTGCCGGTACGACCTATTCTATGAATATAATAATCAGCCGATTCCGGCAAGTCATAATTTACAACCAATTCAATGCCCTTAACATCTATACCACGGGAGGCAATATCGGTCGCCACAAGCACTCTGTATTTCCCCATTTTAAAACCCTCCAACGATTCCCTTCTTTGAGCAAGAGACCTGTTGGAATGTATTTCAGCTGTTTGTATCCCCATATTTCTGATATCGTGACATATTCTTTTTGCTCCAAATTTAGTACGGGTAAAAACCAAAACACTTCCTTTGTATTCCAAAAGTAATTTATCCAGAAGACGATTTTTTTGGTCTTTTCTAACAATAAAAAGTTCATGTTCAACTTTTTCAGCTGCAGTCCCCTGACGGGCTATTTCCACTCTAACTGGAAGTTTCATATAACTGTTGGCAATTTTTACAATATTTTCCGGCATTGTGGCGGAAAACAACATTGTCTGACGGTCTTTTGATGTCGCCTGTAATATCTCTTTTATCTGGGGAGCAAAACCCATATCCAGCATACAATCGGCTTCGTCTAAAACCAAAACAATAACATCGTGAAAATTTAATGTCTTTTGTTTTAGGTGATCAATTACTCTTCCTGGAGTACCAATTATAATATGAGGATTTCTTCTGATGTTTTGTATTTGCAATCCCATTGAACTTCCGCCAATCAAAACAGCTGTTCTCAATCCAAAAGAACGCCCTATTTTTTGTAACATTTCATTTACTTGAACCGCCAATTCTCGAGTCGGCAAAATAATTAGTCCTTTTCCTTTTTCTGCCTGTAAAATACGTTGAATCATTGGAATACCCAAAGCAAGAGTTTTACCTGTTCCTGTTTGAGCAATACCAACGATGTCTTTTCCTTCTATGGCTATGGGAATTGCTTTTTTCTGAATAGGAGTTGGAGTCCTAAAATTTAATTGAACCAAAACCGAAAGCATTTGGGGAGCTATGCCAAGACCGCCGAAACCCTGTTCCGATATATTTTCCAAAGATTGTTCTATTGTTGTGTTTGTCATCATATTTTAATTATACACCAAAAAATATAACTTGTCAAATAAAAAACCGCCCATTAAGAAGCAGCTTTTTTATTTTTGATATAATTTTTAAAAACCGATGCCGGAGGACATCATTATTTTGGCTAAGGTTTTTTGTATGGTTTCCCTCGCCTCGTTTAGACATTGCTTCAAAACATCTTGTTGTTCGTCTAAACTTAAATCCGAATTTAATTTAATTTCCTCAACTTCAAAATTACCATTTATCGTAACTGAAATTCCCCTCTTTTCTACAGTTGTTCTTTCTTTTTTGAAAGAGTCCTGTATTTTTTTTAATTCGGCTATTTTTTTTATTTGGTCAAACATAATTTTTTATATATCTAAATTTTTAACTGACTTAGCGTGGGTCTGAATAAACTTTTTTCTTGGTTCCACTTCTTCACCCATCAAAATATCAAATGTTTTATCAGCTTCGTGAGCTTCTTCAACTTGAACCTGCAATAATAATCTGTTTTCCGGATTCATTGTTGTTTCCCAAAGTTGTTCGGCATTCATTTCTCCAAGACCCTTATATCTTTGCATTGATATATTTTTATCTTTTCCAATTTCTTTTACAAAGGCATCTTTTTGTTCATCATTGTAAGCATATTCCACACGCTTTCCTGCTTGAATTTTATAAAGTGGTGGCTGGGCAATATAAATATAACCCGCTTCAACTATTGGTTTAAAATATCTGTAAAATAATGTTAGAAGTAAAGTTCTAATATGAGCCCCGTCAACATCAGCATCGGTCATAATAACAATACGATGATATCTTAATTTTTCTATATTAAAATCCTCCGCGACAGCTGTGCCCAAAGCGATAATCAAATTTTTAATTTCTTTTGAAACTAACATTTTATCCAAACGAGCCCTTTCCACATTCAAAATTTTACCTCTTAAGGGTAAAATTGCCTGAAATCCCCTGTCTCTGGCTTGTTTAGCTGAACCGCCGGCCGATTCTCCCTCAACTATATACAATTCTGAATCCTCAGGTTTTTTTGATAAACAATCTGCTAATTTTCCTGGTAACGCCAAACCCTCTAAAACCCCTTTTCTTAAAACTGTTTGTCTGGCGGCTTTAGCAGCTAGTCTTGCCTTAGTAGCCAAAAGACAATTTTCTACAATTGCTCTGGCATCTTGAGGATATCTTTCCAAATAATCGGTCAAACTTTCCGAAACTGCAGCTTCTACTGCATTTTTTGCCTCCGGATTTCCTAATTTTGCTTTTGTCTGTCCTTCAAATTGCGGAGTTCTTATTTTTACAGAAACAACGGCAGTTAGCCCCTCTCTAACATCATCTCCTGTAAAGTTTTCGTCCTTTTCTTTCAGAAATCCTTCACGTCTGGCATAATCATTTAAACATCTTGTTAAGGCCGTACGAAATCCGGAGATATGAGTTCCACCCTCAACAGTATAAATATTATTGGCAAATGATTCTTCGGTGCATTCCATTTCTTGAGTATATTGAAAAGCGGCTTCCACATAAACATCATTTTTGGAAACACCAACCGAAAATACATTTGGATGACGAGGAGTATTTCCTTCAACTAAATATTTTACGTAGGAACCAATCCCTCCTTCAAAATAAAATGTATAACTTGTTTCCTGCCCTTTTGTTCTTTTGTCGCTAAAAGTAATTTTTACTCCCTTAGTCAGATATGCCTGCTGTCGCAAATGATTTAAAATTCTTTTTGGGTCATATTTTATTTCTGAAAAAATCTGAGGGTCAGCATCAAAAGTTTGAGTGGTTCCGGTTTTTTTTGAATCCCCGATTCTTTTAACTGCTGTCTTTGGAGTTCCTCTAAAATATTCCTGTTCATAGGCTCCACCATCACGTTCAACATGAGACAACATATAAGTGGATAAAGCACAAACAACAGAGATTCCAACACCATGCAATCCTCCGGAAACTTTATAGGCATCGCCACCAAATTTACCACCGGCATGAAGAGTTGTTAAAACTGTTTCCAAAGTTGATTTTTTTGTATCCGGATGTTTTTCTACCGGAATTCCCCTTCCATCGTCAGAAATACTCACTCTATTATTGGGCAATAAAATAACTTCAATATTTTTAGCATAACCTGCCATTGCTTCATCCAAACAATTATCAAGAACTTCCCAAATCAAATGATGTAAACCATCAATGCCCGTAGAACCAATATACATTCCCGGTCTTAATCTGACCGGCTCTAATCCTTTCAAAACATAAATATCTTTGGCGGTATACTCACCGGGTTTTTTAACTTTCTTTGCCTCCGGTGGTGTATAAACGGGAACTTTTTCTTCCACTATTTCTTTTTTAGTTTCTTCTCTAACTGAAACCGGGTCAGATGGTCTGGCTTTCTTTTCCCATGGTTTTTGCTTTTTTACTTTTTCCACTTCGGACTTAACTATTTCCGGCTTTACCGGTTTTTCGTTTTCTTTTTTCTTATCAATTTTTTCTTCGGCTTTTTCCTCTTCAATTTCCTTTATATTTATTTTCATAATAATTTAAAAATTATCGTAAAATCGCATTTAAATCATCTTTTGTTTTTTGACGAATTTCTTCTTGAATTTTATTTACTTCTTCGCTGGTCAAAGTTCTTTCCGGCGAACAATAAGTAATTCTAAAAGTATAACTCTTTTTATCTTTTCCAAACTTATTCTCATCTTCATATTCATCAACCAGTTTTACTTCTTCAATTAAATTATCGGCGAAGTCCCTGACAATCTCATAATAATTATTTAAGTTTATATTTTTATCAATAACAAAAGAAATATCTCTTGATGTTTCCGGATATTTACTGACTTCTTTGTATTTGCTATTTATATCTTTAAATTGACTGGTAATTCTTACATCGTCTGACCATAAAATTCTAATATCGGGAATATCCATTTTTATCATTGCCAACCTATCTAATCCAAAACCAAATGCCCAACCATTATAAATTTCCGGATCAATTCCAAAATTTTTCATAACTATCGGATTTACAAGACCGGCTCCATTTACTTCCATCCATTCATTGTTAAAAATAATATCCATTTCAAGGCTTTGAACCGTATAGGGAAAATTATCTTCTAAAAACTTCCACTCTATATTTTGCCCAAAAATACCTTTCGCTAAATCAATTTGAGCTTCCTCTAAATCTTTTACTGTAATAATTTTTTGGTCTTTTCTACAAATATATAATCCATCAATCTGATGGAAAATATTCATATGATGCTTATCTACCTCATCTTTACGAAAAATTATTCCTGAACACAATGCACCAATATGACCATCTGTTTTTAATCTATTCAAAGCTTCCGAGTTATTCAAATAAAAAGACCAAAATGTTGTTGTATGAGTCCTCAAAATATTAATGTTATCTAAAAAATAAGTATCTGTCTCCTTTCGGCTTGGATGAGTCTCAGGCATATTCAAAAGGTCAAAACATTGTTCAACCGTAACGATTTTTGGGAAATCAATCAAATCAAAATCTGCAAACCTTGGCAAATTTATTATCTGATCAACTAAAATCTTTACAGGAGAATTTTCCTTTTTTGTCAGGTCTGGTAGGGCTAATAATTTCTTAATTCTTTCGGCCTTAATATCGGTTCTTTTCTCTAAGTCTTCAATTAAAATGTCCTGATTTTTATCTTGTATTATAATACTTTTACGCATGATAATTTATCTTATAATTATCTATTTTACCCTAGAATTAAGTCAAATACAAGGGTCAAAATGTGGATAAAAACATAAAAATTACAGATATAAAACTTGACATCTTTATATAAAAAATATATAATATATTATAGACAGTTGAACTTTGAAATCCTAAAAAGGAGGAGTAAACCCGTGGGAAAGCGAATATACGAATGGTTTTTGGAACCCAATGACAGCCACACGAACGAAGTAATTTCCAGAAATGTGGGTGCAGAAAACATCATGGAAGATGTCCTCTGTGCCGACAACCAAAGACGTAATCTTTGGAGATGCCCATCGAAAAAAGTGTTTATGCTCTGGCGAAGCCGAAGCGATCTCAAAATAAAATTCCGGATTTCAGCCGAGAGCTACCCAACGGAGGGATAAGGGACTGTACCATCGCATTCAAAAACGAACCCGGCAAGAAGGCCAAAAAAAGGAGAAAAAATGCGAAAGCAAAGACTGTGTAGTCGTTGGCCAGGCAACTTCAAGGAAGGCGACATCGCAACTTGCAGAAGTCACATGTTGCATGACAAAACTGTGATTGTTGTGGGTGCGGACGCAGAACATGTGCCGGCTGGCACTGTGCCAGTGAAGTTGATAAACAGCAAAATGACAACTGCTTACTTTTGCATTCCCGTAAAGGAATTACAAAAGTTGCCATCGTCACAACGAAACATTAGCGACCCAAAAGGAAATACGATGTCCAAAAGACAAAAACTGTGTAGCCAGTGGCATGGCTTCAATGAAGGCGATCTTGCGCGCTGTACAAATCCTGATTTGCTCAACTGCAAACTCGTGCAGGTTGTAAGTGCCAACCCGGATGATGTGTCAAACAGTGAAGTACCGGTAATACCGTTTAACAGAAAAACGGCTATAACCGCTTTTGTTTGCATTCCAGCAGAAGACCTTCGTCTGTATAAGTGACCATCTTTATCGTTGTACCCCTCTCACAACCCAAAAGCGACTCGCCTAATGGCAAGTCGCTTTTTTTATTGCATTTTTACTTATTGGGCATTTGGTCCATCCGGCTGATTTTTGCCGTCTGTCGCCACAAAACTAACGCAATCTCCCTGATTTTTAAATAATCCGTTATAATTTTCCCATCCTCCTTTTTTACAATCAGCTGCGTTTGTAGGTGTTATTGATGGCGGAGGAATAATAACAGCGGCACTCGCACTCAAAGCAAACATGGTTGACAACACACATATCGCAATAATAAATTTTGTTTTCATAATATTTAAAAAGTTATTTTATATTTTTTGTCGACCTTAAAAATTAGTATAAATTGAAACAAATTGAGGTATTGCAAAAAATAATCCTATCAATGGTAAAACAAACAAAACGACCGTGATTGCTATCGTCCAAAAAAATATTTTTACCAATTTATCTATTGAATGTTGTAGTCTCTCAATTTTCTTCTCCAAATCTTCAATTTTTGAATCTGGTACATCCATATATTTATTTTTTATTTTGAATCTTTTTTACCAAAAGATTCAAAAGCTCTCAAAATTTCTAGAGGCACAGCAAATACTATTGTGTTTGATTGGTCAGAACTTATGTCATTAATGGACTGAAGGGTTCTTAAATGTAGAGCTCCTGTTGACTCAGAAAGCATTTTTGCTGCTTTTGCCATATTTTCTGCGGCCATAACTTCTCCCTCAGCTTTTATTATTATGGCTCTTTTCTCCCTTTCGGCCTCAGCCTGTTTTCCGATTACTCTTTTCATTTCTTCCGGTAGGGCAATATCTTTCAGCTCAACATTGGAAACTTTTATTCCCCACGGATCAGAAGCATCATCTATAATCTTTCTGATGTTTTCTGAAACTCTATCTCTTTGAGAAAGTAAATCGTCTAAATCAACTTGCCCCACAGCATTCCTCATGGTTGTTTGAGCCAATTGAGAAATAGCATAGTAAAAATTTTCCACTTCCAAAAATGCCTTGTTGGCGTCTTGAACCTTATAATAAATAACCGCATTTACACCAACAGAAATATTGTCCTTCGTAATTGCTTCCTGATTAGGAACATCTACTGCCTTTACCCTTAAATCTATTTTCATATATGATTGGAAAATTGGCCAAACCATTCTCCACCCCGGTTCCATTGTGCCGACATATTTACCCATGGTAAATTTAACTCCTTTTTCGTATTGATTAACTTGTTTAATCGACGACAAAATAATTACGATAAAAACAAATATTACTACATAAATGAAATTTGATATTATCATGTTTTTAAAATTTATTTAATTATATTATATCTTACCAAAAAACCACGATGTTATTCAATACTCCAGCTTATCGGTAAAACACCTGTAAACGGATAATCACCAAACAAAACATCTGCGACTCCTTCACCCTCGCTCCCGGGTAACCACGAAGCCACTATCCCGTCCCAATCTTTGGAATAAGAAGAAATATCAAGCGGTCTGCCGGATATTATTATAACTATTATTTTTTTACTTTTTGCTTTTGTTTTTTCTATTGCTAATAAATCTTCCGAACTTAGGCTTGGGTTGGCACTATCCCCCCACCCTTCAGCATAGGGCTTTTCTCCAACAACAACAATTCCTACATCTGCAAGATTATTTTCCATAGAAAAATTGCCTTGTTCGTTATATTCAACTTTTGTATTTTTAGAAACTGCATTTTTTATTCCTTGAAGTATGGTGGTTCCCGTGACACCATAATTACCATCAATACCTTGCCACTCTGTCGTCCATCCTCCTGCCTGACGACCTAAATTTTCGGCAGATGATCCGGCAACTATAATTTTTTTTAGCGATGCAGACAATGGTAATACAAAATTTTTATTTTTTAATAATACTTGAGACTTACGAACTGCTTCTCTGGCTAATTGACGATGTTCACTGCTTCCTATAACAGACAATCCTTTAACATCAGCTTGGGGACGATCAAATAATCCGGTTTTAAATTTTACCGTCAAAATTCTTCTCACCGCATCGTCTAACCGCTCTTTTGATATGTCTCCTCTGGCTAAAGCTTCCTGCATATTAGACATAAAATCTTTATATTCAAATGGAGTCATTATCATATCGATTCCTGCATTAACCGCGATTACCAAAGAATCATATCTGCTGGAAGTTATTTGATACACACCATACCAATCAGAGACGATAAAACCAGAAAAATTAAGCTCTTTTTTCAAAACATCCGTTAAAAGATAACCATTAGCGGAATTCTGCTTTCCTTTCCATGATGCCGTACTCACCATAATGACTTGTGCTCCATTATCTATAGCTTTTTGAAAAGGAACTAGATGGTCTTGTCTTAATTCTTTTTCGCTTAATGTTATATTTCCTTCTTCTATTCTAAAATTTTTATTTCTAGAAGTTCCGTATTCCATAGCTCCACCTCCAATAAAATGCTTGAGAGTTGCTAACACTCTTAAATAATTATCTTTAGAATTTTGAGTACCATCCAAATATGCTAATCCCAGCCGAGATACATTCTCTGTGCTTGATCCAAAAGTTTCGTATGTCTTTCCCCAACGAATATCTT
>Ga0172380_10004056_pt1 | contig 19286 bp, 21 predicted proteins | sample Leawe162metaG_FD_119747 | JGI IMG/M metagenome (GOLD analysis project Ga0172380, IMG submission 119747) | Leachate microbial communities from a municipal landfill in Southern Ontario, Canada - Leachate well 162 metaG | ecosystem: Engineered > Solid waste > Landfill > Unclassified | place... | reverse complement strand
TAAGCAGTTTCAGGCGTAGGCGTGATCTCTACTTCTTCAGCAATATTAGATACACCCAACGTTTCTGTCTTCTTGAAATAGCCATCAGCATAACGTTCTCCGGCAATGGGAATAACGCCGCTGGAAAGTTGCACAAGAATTTTACCTGACGCGCAGTGCCACACAGCCACTACATATCCAATATTGTTCCCAGTTGCATCATGTCGCACGTACCCAATATTAGAAGTTCCATTAGCTGTTCCTACACCGCCAATTGTATTAGCAGTACTCGCGTTGGCTATATAAGAATAGCCTGCCCCATAAGACGAAGCAAGAGCTTCTGGACTGGGAAATTCTGTTCCTCCAGCGTCCATTCGGTAGCCTGCAACTGCTAAAGCGGTTGTTTCGTTAGAGCAAGTAATTTGAACAGTTGCACGAGTTTTTAAGTCTCTAGCAGCTAAAGCATAGCGTGTAAGCCAAAATGAGCACTTATTAAATCCAAATTGATAATCACTAAATTCATAAGGATAGCGCCCAATATCGCAATAAGAGGTAGTAGGGCTGCTAGCAGAACAACCAGATACTGGACCTGTCTCTTTAGTCTCAGCTCCTCCAGGCCTATTTTCAATCTGATCTATGAAACCTTGCATTGCTTCTTCTTGGCTCTTCCAGATAGCACTCTGATATGCTACAAAGCGAGCCATTGTCCATTTACCATCAGTCCATACAGCAGAGCCCGGTTTAGCTGTTTTATTGGTAGAAGAAGTAGTCCATAGATCAAGCTTACCGCCATCATCTCCTGGAGACATTTCATAATATTGTGCAGGATTAGCCAATTTAGCAGGCCCGCAAGGATTATGCCCCCATGTGATAGGTTCCACTGGGCCGCTTTGATTACTTATGTAGCAGGTATAAAGAGGAGTAACAGGAGTTCCGGGCTTACGTTGTGCTGGAGGAACAGCAGCATCAGCAGCAGCTTGTGCTTCAGAGAAACGATTAGCTGTTAGCTGGGCCGCCACTTGACAGATATCAACATCCTCTATCTCAGCAGCATTAACAGCTTCTAAAGAATCGTAACCTGGAAAGAGAATAGAAGCTGGCGGTATGACAACTTTACTAAATTGCCCTTTACCTGCCAATGCTTCCGCATCAATGATTTCAAAACAGAGATAGCGGCCTTCTAAAAGTTTAAGATAGATCGGCTGCGAAGTATAAGGTTTAAGATAATCAAAAACCTCTGGGATAATTAGCTCTTCTTTACCATTAACGATCTTATAGATTCCAGTACTGGTATAAGCAAAATGTGTGTCATCAGGATTAGATGCTACAGATTGCTTAAGATAGGCACAACCCGAATCTGTGATAATCGGATGAGCCTTCATAGAAAAGGTTTCACCAGGGTTCACAGCAAGTTCTATGATGCTCTTTGTAGCGTAGACAATAACATTGCGCCCTTGAGGCCTGCACGCAACAATTTTACCTAACACGCTGTTATATGTAGTTACGTTAGCACCGGTAATAACACTCGGCATAAAATCAGTGTAATCGTCTGCTGAAGACGTAGCTATTGCATTGTCACCATCCCAGAATGCGAGCCTATTACCTGCTCTGAACATGCCGAGTTGACTGGTCATTGTAATAACTGTAGGAACAACGACAGTGATATCAAGCCCTAGAGGTTCTTCTAAATCAGTTTCTATTTTATAGTAAGAAGGATTATTATTGCGAAAAACATAAAGAGCGTTCTTGATTGTACAGAATGTCCATTCTGCAAAAGCATCTTCCGCAGGCGCAGTTAATCCAATGATCTGTGACCAATCTCCTACTTCGTCTGTAGCTTTAACCCAGGCACCCGTATCACACAACGCTACAAGAATATTTCTGTAATCTGCTGTCTGAAACATGAATACATGATCAGGCTTACCGTGAGCTGATGGGTCTAACGCGCTGATATCAATTTTATTATTAGCGCCAAAATAACTTTTATACCCATAGCTAGTAGGTAGAAAATTATGCCCAATATAAGGTACAATAGGAAAACGCTTCTCTGGGCTGTCTTCTTTATCCGTGCTATGGAGATTCTCAGGATATGCATTAGGATCAACCGGAATAAAGGACCGTGTTACGTCGATAATTTTAGAGCTTTGCATATTATTAGCCCACGTTAGCTTGACGGTTTTGTACAAGAGCCGCCCACTGTTCAATAGAATTCATATACAAAGTACCAGAACCACTAAGTCCGAGTACCATGCAATCGCCTGGAGTAACTACAAGAGTCATGAGCGTATCAGCCGGGATGAAGACACTATCTGCATAATCTGTACCGGACACAAGAGCAGATGGCAACAGCAGCCCTGGCATAGCTAGTACGCAACTTACTGTTGAATAGACCCAGACAAGATTATACAGAGCAGGAATGACGATATTTGTAGCATCATTCAGTGTTACTGTGAAGGTTGTAAGTCCTAATGGCCGCACTACATCAAGAGGGATATGTTTCCCGTCTTGAGTAGATAGTGGATATAGTTCTGTTGCGCTCATCGTTTGCTGCCAGTAAACATATTGTAAAGCAGGGCGCCCCTACAGAAGATAGTAGCGTCTTTGGCGTCAATGTCTTGACTGATACCAATACCACCATACTTAGATAGTGAAATCATTTCAGTTCCATCAACAGAGCAATATACTCTATTATTAAGAGTAATACTACAACCGCTCAGAACTGTTGTGATCGTAAGTGCCATGAATAGCTTTTGAAATACTCGCATCTTGATTCTTTCTATAGTGAGAGCTGCCCAGTGTACGAACTGATATCCAATAAATAGGCGCCAATATCTTATTTCTAAGACCTTTCCAAGTCTTCCAGCCACCTCTATACCACATACATTTAGCTAGATCAAGATCAGCTTGCCATCTAGACTTGGAAAGATCTTGATAGTCGTAATCGTGCAGATCGCAACAAGTTTTAAAATTAAAGTCCGGAGAAGCAGTGCAGCCATTATAGACATAGCCTTTCTGCTTCCCTTTCTTTAGTATTTCGAAGATTGTTTCTCTGTCCTTTTTCTTCGCCATAGTTCCCTCATTATGTTAATCAGTATCTTTTACGCCGTAACGCAGATTTTCAGCTATGCGGCGCGCCCAGCCTTTTCCATGATGCTTCCAATTAGTTAATCTTGTCATAAAGTCTAGACGCTCAGCATTAAGCCCCATAACAAGATCGCTTTCTGTTATTTCTTCTAATCTTGCTTGGCTGATTTTACCCCAATGTCCGTCATCAGCCACTCCGATAGCCCGCTGTAAGTACCTAATTGCTGTATTACATCCGCTGTTGATAGCGAAGTCGAATAGTTGATATCCGATAGAGGCAGGAAGTTTGTCTCCATTGATGATATTCCAGAAGTCTCTGAAGTAAATAGCAACAGCATCTTCTCTAGTAAGACTGCGAATATCCAACTCAGGATAAGAACGCTTACTAATACCAAACTTAGTTTCACCGCCAGGATCATTGGGATCGTTAACATATCCACCTTCTACAGAGAGTGAGCGTTCAACAGTAGTAATAAAAGCAATAGAGTAGTTCATAATTAAGAATTAGGAAATTGCAATGGAGGAACAATAAAAGGGCCTGCTCCAGTATATCTAGCTATACCTTTAGTCTTTCTGACATCATAGAAGAAGACAGAAGGGCTTCTGTCCGCCGTGCTCTGGCCTCCCCAAATCCAAGAATGCGCAGCATTGTAATAAAGAGCGCCAGCAGATCCGTGTGTTCCTTGTAAGACACCGCCTTTCCAGATACTGAATATTCCAGAAAGTCTAGTAATGGCGTAATGAGTCCATGTATCTATATTGGCGCTGAACGTAAAACCTGCAGTAGCAAAACCTGTGCCATTAGTAGAATAATGCAATTGTAGTGTGTTTGACGAAGAACCGCCAGAAAGATATAAGCCAGCTACTACATCACCATCTCTGCTTTGAAAAATTCGTTCAGAAGCCGCAATCGAGCTTATGTACCCCCAAAATTCTATTGTTAAATCACCAGAGCCAAAATCGAAATCAGTATGTTGCGGATAACTAAAATAATCTTGTGCGCCATCACAATAAATAGATCCTGTGCCATAAACAGTTCGAGTAGTACTAATACGACAGTTATAGTAAGGCGTGACTGTTTTAGGGGTCCCAGAAGAATCTGTTATAACCGTAGAATTATCCGCGCCGCCTCCATGCAATAGTAAACCTACACTAGAAAAATAAGGATCAGTAGCAGGCGGAGGCGCACTCGCACCAAAGCGATAAGGATTCATTAAGAATCCTCGTTGTCTGCTCTTTAGCGCGCTTCTAATATTGGTATCTCGACAAATCATGCTCATGTGATTGTGCCAATCAAATAAACCTTAAGACCTTTAGCGGTGCCATCACCAATTTGATCTACATCAATAGTAATTTCTGCATCATCAGCTAAAGAAGCATCACTAATAACAGGAGCAGCGTCTGCTGTAGTAGAAGTTTTCTCTCCGTTATCTATCGTAATTTTAGTAGAAAGAATGCTACTAACACCTTCGTGAATATCTACAGTAAAGATACTACCGCTAGTTTGTGCTGTTGTAAGAGAGGCTCTGACAGCAGAGACAGTCATAGCAAAAGGCATTCTAAATGTTACTTTGCCAGCCCCTGCTGTAATAGCGGTAGTCTCGTCACTAACAGCAATGGGAATGAATTGCTTAAGCTTATTCGTAAGTGTAGTTTCTACGGTCCCTAAATCAGTATCGAGTGTTACAATAGCAGCAGCATTATCAGTGGCTTGCTTCTGGAGAAAGCCGATAGCCTCTAAGATAGTATGTGCAGCAGTTACTGTGGTTCCCGCAGCAGTAGATAATCCCGTTAGCACGGTCGCCAAAACTCTAGCTGCTGTATGATACAGATTCGTATCTTCAGCTAATTCTGCGGTAGACGCTGGATTGATTAGCGTCCAAACCGGCCCCGTGTTATCTTCAAGAATATAAAAGGCTTTAGTATCTGCTTGATAAGCTACTTTGCCAATATCGCCAAGGACAGGCGACAGGGCTGCTAGAGCTGCTGCATCCGCTACAGCCCAAGAGTGTATTACATGAATACCGTCTGATACAGTGATAGCTTGATGCAGCATATTAAGCAGTCAAAAATGGTGAAGATGGAGGCGTGAACGATGTAGCATTAAATCGCGCAACACCTTTTGTAATTCTGTAAGGTCCGTAGACATGTGCTATAGCTTGCGCATAACCTTGTATAGCACCTGCATAAGTAAATTGTGCGAGCAGTGTACCATTGATAAACAGCGATATCAAATTAGCATCAGTGCGTTCGAGCGCGAAATGATAGAAGGTTCCAGCAACATGATTGAATACAAATGAATCTTCTGCTAGCACCGCACTATCATTATAAACACGAAGATATCCAGTACCATTTGGAGACACTTCTGCGCGCACAGCAAAATTGTACGCTCCGATTGTCATACTTAGATAATCCGTACCACCTGTCACCATTGCAAGATTAATCTCGTAGGTGAAAGCTCCAAACAGAGTAGGAGTAGTGCCGCCTGATTGCTTAGTATAAAGTGACAAGAACGCAAATGATGTCAATGGTCTAGAAGGATCAAGAACTTCTAGAGTGTTATTACCATACAGCGGGTAAGAAGCAGAGCCGACCGCTGTTGTAGTAGATCCAGCAACAGCTCCTACTGAACTATACAGATCCTCTTCAACGATAGTGGCTGTACCTGTAGCCACATTCATATTAGAAAGAGCAACTACTTGATTGAAATAGAGATCATGTTCAACATCAGGCTCAGGCGGAGTAACAGGTGGAGTAACTACGTCAGGTGTAGGAGCTGGTTCATAAGGAACAGGAGCAGAACCACTATCACCAGGAGCAGTCGGAGAGACAGGAACGTAAGGTGCAGCTTTAAGTACGTAGATTAGATCATTGTTAGCAGCGCGTACAAAATCTCCAGCATTTTCCACTACAGCTTCCGTCATCAACGGCGGATCAGAAATCTTAGCCAGCAATGCTTCATACATCGCAGCAGAGATATGATAATGTTGACCAGGCAACCCGCCTTGTACTGGCTGATTAGGATCTTCATGTACATTAGGCAAAGCAACGCCAGGTACTGGATGTAGTGCATCCAATAAAGCTGGTAACTTACCTTGTCTATGAAAGCCAGAACGTACGAACATGATTATTTATTTAAGACTTGCTAAAGCTTCTTTGATAGCGTATTTCCATACGCCCCAGAGAGCCCCGCCAGCAAGAGATAATTTAGTAATGAACACTGCGATACTTTCTATAACACCCAGAACCTTCAGACCAAATTTAAAGGCTTTGGCGAGATCTATGAACTCCCCTAAAGCCTTATTATTCTCTTCTAATAGAGTCTCCAATTTAGTCATCCGTTGCTCCATGCTAATTAGTTTTTCATCAACGCCCATACGCCCCTCTTTGTTAACTAATTATTTACTGCGTAGAGATACCGATATCACGTCTTAGAGCGAGATACAATTCTCTTGAACTTGTTTTATGTTCTCTGTAGCTCTTGTCATCCCCAATCTCTTTGAATACTTCGCCTGCCGCCCAGTCAATAAGCATATAAGGACACATATCAAGCATCCAATGACTATTAGCTGTGGCTAAATCAGACAGGACTGTGGGATATTGGAAGTAACCGACATCTAATTGTGAAGCTAGTGCAGGCATGTACAGATTAACATTATCTCCTGCGATGTAATAGCGCCCACGTGTAGTGCATTCTTTAAAAAGTTCGCTATCAGCTAGTGGTTGCAAGAAGAGTTTTGTTCCTGCATTTTTGATGTACTTAAACTTACGAAAGCGTGTAAGCGTGGATAGTGCAAATGATTGCGTCCACTCAGTTACATCAATTGGTACTAGCTGTTCCGTGAAATCCCTAGAGAATTCACTATCGAATGAATAGAAGCTGATAGCCGCGTTAATCTTACGCCTTGCGACGTTGATTTTATCCGGCCTTTTAGTGGCTAAATTAACCTCAGCTACCGCTTCTGTGAAGTTCATTGTGTTATTCTTTCGTTGCGAGAGTTACACGCTTGATAATCTTCTTATCAGCGTACTGTTCAAGCACATCAACTTCTTCTTGCAATGTTGCATAGAAGAAACCTGCTTGAGCAACGACCTTACCGCCCTTGGCTTTAATAGCTGTCTTAAGCGGACGGAAATCATTGTCTTCATAAACAGCAAGACAAGTAGCAGCTTTCTCCGTATCAAGTTCGCCTTTGATGGATTTCATCTGAACTGGCATATTAGATACGCTAGGAGAGGTAGAAGATTGCATCCCAGTGGCTTGATTGATAGCGCGCGCAACATCTACCTTCGCAGCTCCTGCACCTTCGGCTGCTAGTTTATGTGCATCGGCTTTTTTAGATGCTAGCAATTCTTGAAAACTTGTGGCCATTACATACTCCTTAGGTTAAAGATCCAGAACAATAAAAAGACCTTAGTAGTCCCGTTGTTCCGGGGAGTTTCCGCGCAGACTACTAAGGCTAGAAACTTCCATGCTTTGCTCCTATTGTTAAGAGCAAAGACTAGAAGGACTCTAGTTGGAGCGGTTAATGCCGATTGAATACGTAGCTGATCCTGCGATTACAGATTTAATACGGAAGACAGGCGGCATTGGAATATTAGCCGAAATATTAGAAGTAACCGGCATACCTTCACCGGCCGTAAGCAAGATAAAGGTGCTAGTAGAAGCTGCCGTAGCTGCGCTGGACAATACATCTACATAGTTCCCTTGCGGCTGTTTAGCTTGCAATGTCAGAGTAAGTGTAGCAGCCGCAGGGATAGCCGTCACGTAACTATTGATAGAGATAGCACGATCACCTTTCCTTGCGTACATATCCGCAGAGTAGGTAGTCGTATCAGTACGGCTAGTAGATTTAATCGGAATCTCTTGCAACGCGCTAGCACTAAATGCAGCGAACACAAGAGCCAAAGAGAGAAGAAGTTTTTTCATTTACGATTTCCTTTGAAAGATTAGATATAAAACAAGACAGCGTATCTCACGATAGGGCTATAGTCTTGCAGACACCATGAAGACTTTACGCAACGCCTTGAGTAAGGCCGGTGATAACACCCCAAGAGAAGGGATTAATCAATTCAACCGCGCACTCAGAGGTCAGCGAACCGCCTACTGCATCAGCACCACTATCAGCGCTCTTACCATCAACGCCATAGTTCTCAGGAACAGTATCACGACCCTCAAGATAAGCCAGCTTCATAGCCGACATATCCGACAGCACCAGAGTACCTTCTTGTTGCAGACCATTCAACAGCGGGTGCTCTACCAGATTGATAGTGCCCTTGTAGAACTCAAACTTCGTAAAGCGCATGCCGAAGCTAGTCTCTTGCTGAGAAATGGTAATTTGTCCAGAAGCCCGGCCAATCTGATTAAGAACACGAAGAGCAACCTTATCACCGTAGCCAATGCGGGTTTTAGGATCACCCAGATTGCTAGAGTATTCAAAGGCGGGCTCGCACAGTTCAACCAGCTGATCATACGAAGTCGTAGAAGCTGCGACGTTCACGTTATCAGAAGCGTACTGGTCCATAGCGTCCAGCACACCTTGCGTAGCGTGAATAGGCGTAGTACCAGAAGTATCCATCATAGGCTGACCCCAGAGGATAGCAGACTCAATATCCACAGAGTGGAACATTGCGCAGTCATTACGGTTCTCAGCGATATTGCTAATACCCATCTCAGCAAGAGAAGCTTTAGCAGTCGCAGTGAGTGCCCACGCATTACGGAAGATTTGCGTATAGTTAGGAATATACGCGGTGGTCAGACGACGTGAGACAGGACGATTAGAACCTTCTTCGAATGCAGTACCGACTTGAATCCACGTATCGCCAGCTTCAATAGCGGCTGCAGCATTACGTCCAAAACCGCGCGTAGTAGCCACCACTGTGCCGCTGGTAATAGCTGTAAGACGCACATTCTCTTTGGTACGCGGATTATGGAATACCATACCTACAGTCATACCAGTAGTAGAAGGCCACGTAAGCGACGCTTCTCCAGTATCAGCTTCTGCACCAGCTTGCGTCACAACGTGGAACGTCATAACCTTAGTAAAGTAGCCATGGGTAGACTGCTTTGCACGGCTACGACCCACTTGCGAGCTAAGCGCAAACATAGGTGCAGAGCCATTCGGGAAACGACGCAGGATTTGACCAGCAAAGCTGCGAGCATTAAGCTCAGCAGGATTACCAGTGTTGATATTAAAAATGCCAGAAGAAAGAGCCATGTTGATTCCTAAAAGTTTAAAAGTTAATTATCTTCCTTGGCTGCTGCATCGAAGAACTCGTCCCAATAATCTTCGCCGCGAACTTCTGCGTTAGCCTTGGTTTTACCGTCTTTGTTGTTCGCAGAATCAGGGTTCATAGCGCCCATCAACTCTTGGAAGTATTCTGTTGTCATCGACACAATCTCTTGTGGCGAAGCATCAGGATGCATCTTTTGTAGCCGATCGGCAGTCTCTTTCAACTGCTTCTGAACAACAGGGTGTTTGAAGTTAGGAATACTCGACAAAGCATTTGTCGTCAATTCCTTCCGCACGTTGCCACTCATTGACTTAGCATTATGAGCTTCCCGTGCGCCTACGAACTTATCAGTTAGTGTACTGGTATGTTCTAGAGATCTAGAGTACGCATTACGTCCTACATGATTCATCAACTGCATCAAAGATTGTACATCTCCGCTAGTGGCTTTTTGCATCAATTCAGGATCAATTCCTTGCATGAAATCTTGGCTACTAGCTACTTCTCCTAGAATCTTTGAGTCGATATTAAATGCGGGTGGCGTATCGCTCTGTGAACCTGTATCATCCCACATCTTAGAGAACCTATCAATTCCCGTAGCAGGCTGTTGTACGCCAGCATTTTGGTTATTCCCGTTCTGATTCGGCATAGTACCGGGGCCTTGGACATTACCGCCATTGCCTGTATTAGTAGTTTGCTGATTTTGCTGTTGATTTTGATTACCCTGCGTACCTTGATTATTAGGTTGTTGATTAGGTTGTTGCCCTTGCGGCTTGGGTTGAGCAGCACGAAAGAAATCCATAATACCAGTAGCCATAATAAATTACTCCAGATTGTTAAAAGATGAACACACTTAAGCCTGTTTGGCAGGCGCCTCAATAGTCAATAATGTTTCTAGGATTATCAACTGTCCTTGCACAACGGCCTGCCGTCGTAGATAGGATTCTGCACTCTCAGCCTGTACGCCAGAGTCTGCTTCTTTTGGCATACCTTGAGCGATAGCTTGTAGAGAATCTACGCTGAGTTTGACAAGATACTTTTTTACAGCAGGTTTACTGAGAGATTCTGCAATCTCATTCAGCTCAGCTGTATTGAAAGTATGACTTGGATAAAGGGTATTGATAAGATTAAGCATGATTATACGACGGGTTGTGTATTAACTACAGGAGCTGGTTGAGTAGCTGCTGCTGGATTAGGGAGAACAGCAGGCTGAATCATATTACCAGCTGCTCCTAGATTAGGATTAGCTTGTTGTTGTTGCACTGCTGGATCATACTGTTCAAAGCCTTTAACACCAGACAGCGACATGAAGTGTACAAACATAGCAGGCAGACTAGATCCAAATTGCTGTTGCAAAATAGGAGAGTTCCCGATCATTTGCATACCTGCCAAGATGACTTCTGTAGAAGCCAGTTTACTCTTGGGCGTATAGCCATCAGCCACACGGAAGCTAAGAACTGATTCACGAAGCTCTTTAATCTTAATATTCATCTCTCGGCCTGTAGCTTGCGAGACAATAATTGCATCATCCCCATACTGATAAATATTAAGAACAATGATGGACTTAAGAGGTGAGAAGAACTGATGTTCCAAGGTGAGAGCAGGGAGCCTCAAGCGGCCGTCTGATCCTCCCATAGTATCATCCCATTCCTTTACACTCTTATTGCCCTTCTGGAAATTACCCGCACGTGGTCCGTTAATCCCGTGAAGTTCTTTAGAGAACCCAATAATAAGAGAAGCATCTTGGATAGTAGATTCTGTTCCTCGCATATCAAAAGGAATTTGTGCGTAGGCGTCGCCAATCTTCTTAGAAGAAAGCTGGCTAATATGCACTGGAATCTTAGGAGCCGCCGCAGGACTGTTGATATCCGAAGGCTTAATCATATCTGGTATGTACAAAGCTCTATCAGATACAGCTCTACGTGCAGCAGCGAAGCGAATATTGAAGAGAGTATTAGCTGCGTCTTGAAATGCAATCTCACTCTCTGCTACAGATTGGGTTTGATAGTCCATGCCATCTTCCAGCGGGGAGCCAAAGAGGATGGGAAGATAATCATAAGCAGAAATGATCCTATTCGCATAGACCACATGTTGTCCATTGATGATAATGAACTTCCAAATCTGCGGAGTGTTAGGTGCAGGAGCAGAGATGCCGAAATCAGCAGGCATAATGCGAGCATACAAGACAAAACGCTCATACATTTGTCCAGATGCGGGTTGCCTCTTAGTCCCTTTAGCCGGATCAAACCATTCATCCCAATGAACTCCACGTCTATTAGTTTGTGAGTTAGTAATATATTTGCTGATAAGGGGATTCTCTGTGTAGTTTGGAGTATACCCAGAGGAAGAAGATGAAGACGAATTCATCGCTTTATCTGCATTAAGGACGCAGTTTTCAGCAGTGAACTTATTAAGCATGCGCTTAAGTTTCGTCTTTGTAATGCGGTCAATATATCCTGCGTAATCGCCATGTTCTGCGATATCACCAATAGCTACAGTGTTATCCCATACAACATTGCGAGGATTAAGACGTGTAATGCGTGTAAATTTCTTAGGTTTACTAGTGACTTTCTGGCCTTTATCACTGGCAATATCAGCCAGTACAGAGAATTGAGAAATAGCATCCCAATCAACTTCACAGGCTCCGAAGTTATACTTCCCGCAATCACGCAAGAACATAAGAAGATGCCGAGGATATGCACCTAAGGTGGCGTGATCATCTATAAGAGCTTCCAATTCTTCTGCACGCTGGCGCTTACTAGGAGCACTAACAACAGGGAATAGCGGGGCGCCCGAAAGGAACACTTCTGCAAGATACGCTACCCAAGAATCTACTTGAGAAACAACAATAGGCGGCGTTACGTCATCTGCTTCAAATATATTGCAGACAGTCTCACCATCGGGCAGGGGATCTTGTCCATCTATTAGCGTTGCATTCTGCTTACTGCGTTTATATCGTGCGTAAGCAATATCAATAGCATCAAACTTGTTATGGATATCACTGATATCTTTGTGTCTGGTCAATACGCCATCAGCATATTTGATAATCTGCCGTTGCGCTTCCATTCTAACAATGCGCTTTGTTACAGATTCGGTAGTAGTACCTGGAGCCGGTTGTTCGTAAGCCATAGTTTCCTCTTAAATTAGAAAGGTGTGTTATTAGAGACTACACCAGCGTGCGTAATTTGGAATTGTCCGGCAGTTTTCAGATTCTTTACAAGATGCCAGTATTCATTACGAACATCAAGTCCATAAGAGCAAGCATCTAGTACGTCATCTTTGTTATCTTTTTTGCCGATTTTATATTTCATAGCCTGCCAGACAAAGACAGCTTTAATGGTATCCATGAGGGAATAATTTCCTGCATATAGTTCGGCAATAAAGAGTCGAATACGAGTTTCCTTGCTTCTGCCTTTTGGTTTGAGCGGGACAATCTCGATCCCTTTAACCTTGTATGCTTCAATGTATTTGTTAAACCAGAAGAGCAATGTCTGTTGGTACGCGACATCTTCTACTCCTATTAGAGAAGCCCCGTGCTGAATAGCTAGTTCAAGACTTCTTATGATTAGCTGCTCAGGATCTTTGATACCTACATCAAGAGCCGCTACATGCCCTTTTTCATCATGCACGTAATGTACTGCAATTACGTTGTCGTCTGAGACTTCCCGGAATCCAGCAGGATCAATGGTAATGAACACCCCATCAGGGAGAGTATCGGACTCCAAGCTGCTAGAAGGTAGCATTGCATGAAGTAAACTTGTTGCTCTAGAGATAGGATCATTCATAACCTCTGCAAACCAAACATCAGCTTCCCCTAATTCCTCGTCATGGATGTAAGATTCCATTAGAGATTCTAGAGAATGCAACTCGGGCCAGAGGGGTTCTCCATTCTCAAGTATCGCACCTGTGATAAGAGAAACCCACTTGCTATTATTCTTCAATTGGTAAAGAATGCACTCTTCTGAGTACATATTACCGACATAAATGATAAGACGATCACCTACAGGAGAGATGATCTTGAAAGTAGCTACTAGCCATCTACGGAATTTAGCGCGCTCTGTAGGGCTCTCATCGCACTCTTTGGTCTGTGCGTCATCAAAGAAAATAAGATCAGGTCTTCTATGCTTAATGTTGATTCCTCGGAGAGAAGAACCTGCGCCTTTTCCTTTGAGGATAACGTGTCTGTCATGGTAGAGGCACCACTTTTGTTCTTTACTGTCCGTGGTAAGGTTTCTATCCCAATAGCCATACACTGCCTCCATGTTATCTGATCCCATTGCATCGCTAATATCCCCGATAAGAGCTTCTGCAAGGTCATCATTGGCACAAACTACCATTATAAAACTCATCTTATCATAGGCAAGAAGCCAGCATATGATGATTTTGATAAAAGTGGTCTTAGCATGGCCGCGAGGAAGGCCCAAAGCAAAGCGTAGAATCTTTCCAAGTTGTTTTTCTGTCCTAGAAACTAATATTGAGAATATAGCCAGATAAAAATCAGGCAAGGCAGATACCATAACAGAAGGCAGACAAAGTGAAGCAAAGAAATTGATGTCAGTTTTTCCACGCTCATGTGCTTCTTTAGGATCTGCATTGATGCTAGTAACAGCGACCGGAGCTTGTTCAAAACTTTTCTCCTCTAAAAGCAGTTCAGCCATTCTTCTTCTTAGGAAATAGGAACAAAACAGCCTTAGCAGCATCCTTGATGGGAGCTACTGGAACAGGTACAGGGATTGCACGCTGGAGTTTAGGCCAATTAGATGGAAAAGTAGAAGCGCTAGACATTAAATTTCTGCTACAATATTAGCATCCTCAGTTATTACGACTTGTCTGGCTGCAAAAAGATTCTTAACAGCATCAGAAGACATAGGAGCAAGCGGTTTATTATTGATTGCGATGATCTCTTGCTTCTCATTAAGAGTTACATTAGGTTGAATAGCCTTCGCAGCATGATTAGGAAGCATAAGAGAAACAACATTTACTTGGATGTTGGCACCCGCCTGAGCAACAGGATGCTTTCTTGCGTGTTTCTGATCTGTACGCTTGTTAATAGCTTCCAAGGCCCGCACCTTCTCCCCAAGAGACGCGTCTACTAGGCCATCTTCAATGCTAAGAAGGACTTTTTGTTCTACTCTTTCGTAATGCTTATCAATATGCTCTTCTTCAGACATTTCTTGTGAGACAAGAAGTTTAGCTTCCTCTACTTCTTGTTTAAAAGTTTCATCTTTCAAGAGCTGTGAGATATACGAGCCAGAGCATCCAACAATCTTGGCAACTTCGGCAGCTGTTAGCCCATTTATAAGAAGCGCTTTGATCCTATCTTTCATGCTAGGCTCCCATCTGAGAGGCAGATATTCATATTTGTAGTATAAAACAGGGAAAGATTCTGGGGGAAAGCTACGGCTGAGCTAGAAATTCTGGTAATCTTGGCATTTCTGGCGCTAGGGAAGGATAATAGCTTAGGAAAAGATAATAAAAAACAAGAATGGATAAAAAGTTTAGAAAAATATGAACGATAGGGTTAATACCCCCGCGCGCGCAAGGAAAGAAAAAAAGCCCACTAGGGGGCTTATCTTGTTTTCTTAATGCGCGCTATGTAGCTGATCTAGGATTCTATTCCGTGCTCTGCACTTATCAGCAGCAGCTAACAGATTACCTCGCTTATAGTCATAGTCGATACCGATGTTCATGATTTCGACAAGGATTAGAAGGATTGATTTGTTCATGATCTTGTTTTCTTAAGGCGCTTTACCAGCTTAGCGGGCGACTAGCATTATAGCGTAAGATAAGCTGTCTCACAGGCTCTGGCATGCACGGCTGCACAGGTGCAACTCCGAATATGAGCCAGTAAGCGATACTGAACGGCACACCAGCTTTGCGGAGCTTCTTAGCTGCCTCTCTGTGGCCGAACGCTGCTACGTTATCCGCTACTAGCTCTTGCTTTGTTACTGTGAGTCTGCTTGTGGTTCTCATGATTTAATCTCCTGATCTGACCTGAACTATTCCTGACCATTGAAGATAGTATATCATGGGAAAGATAATAACCTATAGGGATAAACCCTAATGCGAAGTAACAAGACGTAAAAAAGCCCGCTGATTAGGCGGGCGATTCTAGATAGCTTAGAAGCTAGTAGGGCTAGACTTTAGAGATCATCAGCCGTAACAGTGGCGGTATCGCAGGCTTCCAGAACACTGTTCATGGGGCGAGTATAACGCTCGATCTGTTCATCCGTCAGGCTCTCACCGAATTGCATGATACGTGCCTTAACCTTTTGCTTGACACTAGAATCCTGTGTAGAGAGAGCATTCTTATTGCCGAACATGATATTCAGCATGTTAGCCGCTGCTTCAGAAAGCCCTTGCTTAGATACCCAATCAGCAAATGCATTCTTGCACTCACGAGCCAGAGCAAGACCTGCGCCATCACGAACACCCTCTGCGCACAGCTCTTCCCAATTCTCAGGAATCTTATTCCCATCCTTCAGATCAGCAGTGCCACTCTTAAGTTTGTTCCTAGCCTGCGCCTTAACCATGGCCAGAATAGCGCCTTGTACCCAATTAGCCTCATCACTGGCATAGACCGGGACACCATCCTCATAGACTTCCGCGCCTTTTTCATCCTTCTTGATTTCAGCGGTAATGAACGGGATAACATCCTTGAGCAACGGCACATAGATATTGGCTTCACCTACCTTCTGGAAGACTCCATTACCTTGTGCATCCTTAACCTTCTTAGAAACATCCATAGTGACTTGCTGGAAAGACATAATTAACTCCTGTTTGGTTTACGTAAACCCGAGGGAACCATTCCGCCGAGTGATTTAAATATAGCACGGTTTTTCTCTTTGTCAATGGGCAGAATTGTAAAGATAGGATTCTTAGCTGCACTGTTCTATTAAGTAGCTCTGGCTAGTAGCTCTCCTTGCGAGTGATTGCCAGATTGCTCCCTACTCCCGATCTGCTAAATATACCCCCTACCCCCCTACCCCGGTATGCCGTCGGGCTGATATAAGCAGTATTAGACAGACCTAGTAGAGTATCCACCCGTAGCTTAGAGTACAGACCCTCCAGAATAGATAGGCTTAATAGAGAATAAGCACAAAAGGGAGAATAAACAAGGGTGTTCTAATATCTATATAAATATAAAGATTCAAAAATTTTGTTCTCATGACGTATAGCTTCTAAGGAACCACCCTTCTTATCTTCCTTCCTATCTCTAACTGCTTAACAGACTCTAGTTGCTAGCATGGTTCCCACTATCCCTAGTAGCTCCTATCTTATTTATCCGCATGGCTCTACATTATACCGGCATACCCCCTACATGGGTATATCGGATAGATCGAGGGTATCTAGTAAGCGAGCAAGCGAGCGATCTGGTGATTTTTCGCTTGCATCTCCGAATATCCGTGCTATAATTGCTTTGGGGTAATTCCCAGGCGGAGCTAGTAAGAATAAAGTATTAACTGGCTCTGATATTCTGATAGAGATAATAGATAGAAAGCGAGATACTATGAACAAAAGCGCAATTTTCAAATATGGAACAGCCGCCTGTCCGACTATTAGCGTAACTTATACTACAGTGCACAGCTTTGCAGAACAGGATTACAATTACATAGAGAGTATTCTCACTGCTTGTCAAACATCTAATAACAGCAGTAATAAGATCAGAGCAATTAAAATCGTGCGCATAATTACTGGATTGAGCCTGCGGCAGGCTAAGGACATCGTTGATGCTATTGCCAATGATATCATCAATCGCGTAAATATGAATGTTATCAATGATGGATACAAAGCGCAAATTAGCGGAATAGCTCTTTCAAATAATCCTTATCTTTCATCTGAACAGAATAATTATTGGGGCTGGCGTAAAGGGTGGTTACAAGCTTGGAAAGAAGCTAACTAATAAAAGATATAAATACTGATTTTAATACTTGAATTAACTGATATATTAACAGGAGATACTAACATGGCTAAGAAACAAACCTTCGCGCGTCCTATCCAAAGCGTCTACTTCTATGATGGTAGAAGTACACTCTCTAGCAGGAAAGCAGACTTCAAAGGTTTCTCTCTTACTCCACACGGGGCTAAGCGTGCGGCCTATAAGCATTTGGATAAAGATTATGGAGATGCTAAGAGGGTTATCATCACTGATCTTAGGACTGGCTTGGAACTCTGGAATATGAGCTTGTCTCCAAGCGGACATATTTATACTAGCGAAATATCAGCTAAGACACAACAGATTGTCGCTAGAGATATCAAAGAGATGGCCGCTAAGGGTAAGAAGGGGCTCTGATAATGAATGATAGCACAGATAAGCAAGGTGATAGCCCCATGCTCGCACCTGATAGCTTCATAATTCCCGCTGAAATAGTCACAGAGTTGATAGCAGGGGAAACAGAAGATGATGTTCGCATAGCTACTAGCAGTGTTCCCTCTGCTTTTATCTCTGGCCTAGCCTATACTTCTGCGATAGGAGATGGGCCGAAACTCTCCCCTGAACAGCTAGAGCATATTCCTGTCGGCTTACAAGACTCTGCGCTCTCTCCTAGAAGTATCGTAGCTGGTAACATAGCCGAAGGCATAGAGCAAGCACCTATTCCCTCTTCTAACAATACAAACAGCAACATAGAAGCTAGCCCTTTCATAGAGGATAGCGAGATAGCGGCTATTATCAAAAAACACTCTAAGATGAATGCACGAGAGATAGCCTATGATGCGCAAAAGAAGCGTGTATCTAGACGGCTGCTATTAGCAGAGAGAGCTAAGAAACTCACAGTAGTTTGTCCTGATACTGGCATTGTTTCTCTCTTGGATATTCCAGCTATCCCATTCCCCCGTAAGAACCCAGAGCTAGCAAAGGCTCTTATTTGGACTAGCCCCTTTTCTGATCTAGCAAATTGCAGAGGGATGGCACAGCAAGGCTTAGATTATCTTAGGCGCTTAGATACACAAACCCTTGCTGGTATCTTGATTGTACTAGCTGGGGCTTATGATCTCTTCAAGTTTCAGCCTTATGATAGTGGCGCACAGAAGAACGCTATCCTTCGCACTGCCGGTAAAGATTCTGTTATCGAGTGCATTCTCTTGATTGAGAATCTTATCCATTCTTCTAATGCTCGGTTCTTGCCTAAGCTATCACTTGTCTTTGATACAAACTTGGAGCAGTATGGCCTAGAGGTTAGAATGGGCTCCTATCTCAAAATTCTTGCCGAAGCAGTAGCTAAGCCTGATAAAGAAGCCTATGATGAAAAGAAGGTTCTGCCACTCTATCCAATCAAGCCAGTCTATATTAAAGACGTTGAAAATGGTAAGCGTAAAATCTCTTTCCTTGCAAGACAAGAGCAAACCAGAGCCAAGAAAGAGTTTACGGAAGATAAGAAAGCAGGAAAGCTTGCACTAGCTCAAATGCGGCAGCAGGAGGTTATGACAGATAAGCTAAAGAATCTGCTTGCTAGCTTCTTTTCAGATGAGGGCTTGCTCGTGGTCCCTCCTGTCATTGTGGACCTAGTAGTTCAGAAATTAGAGTCTGCTTTCTCGCATAACGGCAACGCACAAAAGATTGTAGCTATTCTCAAGAAAGATAGGAAAGCGCTTAAGCTGGACCTAGCAGAGTTAGAAACTTCTATGATGCTGGAACAGCCTGCGGAAGAAGAGACAGAAGAAATCGAAGAGCAAGATGACCCAATGCCTGGCAATGAAGTAGCTATTGAAGATCCTAATGATGGATCTTATGATGAAGATGGATTTAATGAGAACGGCTATACAGCAGAAGAACAGCAAAGCATTAACGAAATAGTGGCTGCGCATCCGAAGCAAGAGATAGAAAAGCCTGTCGAATTAGAAGCTCCCGCTGGACTTACTGCATGGGAGCAGCTACTCTGGAAAAAGAAGATGGCCAAAGCTTCTGGAGTTACTAGAAACATTGTGCAGAATGATCTGCCTTCTACTGCCTCTTATAAGAAAGCAGAGGCTAAGCAACATAAATTTGTTAG
>Ga0172380_10004055_pt1 | contig 19287 bp, 21 predicted proteins | sample Leawe162metaG_FD_119747 | JGI IMG/M metagenome (GOLD analysis project Ga0172380, IMG submission 119747) | Leachate microbial communities from a municipal landfill in Southern Ontario, Canada - Leachate well 162 metaG | ecosystem: Engineered > Solid waste > Landfill > Unclassified | place... | reverse complement strand
TTGCAGTCAGTACTTTGAAGTTAGCTGGTAGTCCGAGATCAAGGGAATAATCACGCAGGAGGCGGTCTCCGAAGGCATGGAAAGTGGAGATCCACATATCTGTATATCCATACGGTACAAGCATATCAACTCGTGTTTCCATCTCAGATGCAGCTTTTTCTGTGAATGTAAGAGCGAGAATTTCTGATGGTTTTGCAAGTTTCTGTTCGATCAGATAGGCGATTCTCCGAGTTACCACAGTTGTTTTTCCAGTTCCTGCACCAGCGATTATTAAAAGAGGCCCGTGTTTATGAGTAACGGCTTCTTCTTGCGCCGGGTTTAATCCATCCAGTATTTTAGACTTAATTGTTTTTTGATCGAATAGATTGCTTTGCATAGCAAAGTTAGTTTACCAAGAAACAGCCAATAAATACAAAATCGGCATTTAGCCGATAAGTCACGGGGGGCCGCATCGTGCGGCCCCGTCTATATTGTGTTGATACACACGAAAACTCGTTCACGAGTTTTCATAGTTCATTCCGCTCAACATTCATGTTTCGCGGCATACACGAAAAGTGCAGTGTGAATCTATATCTTTAGCAGTTGCTAAATATAGAGATATATTGAGTGGAGAGCTCTTCCCACAGAGCTCTCCACTACCATCCTTGGAAACGAACTGTTTTCAGGTGCCCGTCAGGCATTTGCTCATATTTCGTTCACTCGCGTTCCTCGACGATCGACAGATTGAAGTCAACATCTCCAGCGAGGATCTTCGAGATGTTGCTTTCCCTGTATTACTCTTTTTAATCCTTTAAGTCAACAAAAACGCTCCGGAAAACCGGAACGTTAATTCTCTCATGCTCCCTCACCAATTTCTTGGTGTGGGAATCATCAAAGAACTTTGAATTTGCTGTTTGTCAGCGTTTCAACAACAGTATTATAACATATCGAACAGACGTAAGTCAAGTATGTTATGTAACATCGTGCACGCGATGTTGTTTCTTGCATTGAGATTGAGCGATTGCTACTATGATTTCTTAATTAATGCGTCAAGCTTGGTTTCCAATTCTTCTTCTGGCCGCATTCCAACCATAGTCTCAATAAGCTTTCCGTCATTAAATAATATCAGAGTTGGGACGCTCATTACGTTGTACTCAATTGCAATGTCCTTAAGCTCGTCGATATCGACTTTAATGATCTCTACCTCGTCGATGTTTTTGTAACTCTCCGAAAAGTTATCTAATACCATCCCCATCATCTGGCAAGGACCGCACCATGTAGCGAAGAAATCAACCAGAACTGGCTTCTTGCTCTCAATTATTTTCCTAAACTCGGTAATGTCCTTTGGACACTTGATTGTCTCCATTTTTTTCTCCATCATTAAACTCCTTTATATTAAACAGTTCGATTATCTCCTCTTGTTAATTTCTCTGCCTCTTTTTGAAATTTTGATGCTGAGCCAAAACTTTTGTAAACAGATAGGAAGCGCAGATATCCGACTTCGTCAACCTCTTTCAGCTTGTCTATACAAAACTTACCGATTTGTTTGCTTGTGATGTATTTGGTTTTCATTTTGGTAATTTCATGCTCAACAGCATTGATTATACCCTCGATCTGACTGCACGAAACCGGCCTTTTTTCTAATGCGAGGCTGACGCCGCGGCTTAACTTGATTCTGGAATATTCCTGAACTCCCCCATCTCTCTTTACAACTTTAATTCTAGGTGATTCTACCCTTTCATAAGTTGTAAAGCGATAATGACACCGTAAACATTCACGACGTCTGCGAATATTACGATCATCATCTCTCGAATCAAGAACTTTGGTATCTGACTTTTTGCATTCTGGGCATAACATGCGTCGCTATCACTCCAATTTCTAAATTTGAATTTGTAAACTAAATATCGGGTTCTTTTCATTTTAAACTACTAGATGTAGGTGTCAACACTAAATAGAGAAGAAAAAGAAAAAGACCCTAGGGCCTTTTTCTTTTTCTATGTAATTTAAAACTATTTCAATTTTCTTCGAATGAAGGCGGGAACTTCCAGTTCGCCCTCATCATCGTCATCTTTCGAGGAGCTGATAGGTTCTGGCTCGGCATAGAGAAATTGTCTCTCGTTTCGTCTTAGCATCTGTGAAGCAGGAATTTCGGCTTGGAGGCGTTCATTTGGGGAGAATATCTTTTTTTGTGTCCGGTTTGCTTCAGATTCAAAGCCTGTCGCAATGACGGTAATCTTGACTTCACCCTGCATCGCCTCATCGATGATTGCGCCAAAAATAATATTTGCATCAGGGTCAGCCGCCTCTGTGATGGCTTTTGCAGCTTCGTCAATTTCATACATACCAAGATCAGGGCCGCCGGTGATGTTGAACAATATGCCTTTTGCTCCATCGATTGAAAGTTCGAGAAGGGGTGAATCAATTGCCGCTCGCGCTGCTTCAATAGCGCGATTGTCTCCCGTTCCATGTCCAATTCCCATGAGTGCACTACCTGCATCAGACATGATTGCTTTCACATCAGCGAAGTCAACATTGATAAGACCATGATAAATGATCAAGTCAGCAATGCCCTGGACTCCCTGACGAAGGACATCGTCAACAATCCCAAATGCATCGAATAACGATGTTTTTTTATCTATTACCTGCAAAAGACGGTCATTTGGGATAGTAATTAAGGTGTCAACCTTTTCTTTCATTTCAGCAATGCCTAGCTCGGCTATTTTTTTTCGGCGCTGGCCTTCGAAGGTAAAAGGTTTCGTCACAACTCCTACTGTTAGGGCGCCGAGCTCTTTGGCTATGTCTGCCACAAAAGGGGCGGCTCCTGTGCCTGTACCGCCACCCATACCACAGGTAACGAAAACCATATCTGCACCTTTAAGTGCTTCGTAAACTTCTTCCTTATTTTCCTCAATCGACTTTCGGCCTACTTCTGGATCAGCTCCTGCGCCAAGTCCACGAGTGGTTTCTTTGCCGATTTGAATTTTAATCGGGGCCTCGTTAAAAGCGAGGGCCTGAGAATCAGTATTAATGGCAATAAATTCAATACCACGCAATTTCGAATTGATCATCCGAGTGATCGCGCTTCCGCCAGAGCCGCCAACGCCAACTACTTTAATATTAGCGAAATTGGCTAGATCTGAGTTTTTCTCAATCATGCTGATCCTTATGGTATGAAAAGTTAATACTGCTTGTAATACTTTTTATGAAGTATTTTCGTTATAAAACTAATACTTCGAAAGAAATATTAGGTAGAGATTACTTTGGGTTAAAACCTATGGGATGAGATTCTTGAATATCGACTTGACCTTGTCTACGACGTTACCTACGCCCGGTATATCAAGATTGAAATTCATACGATTTGGCTCACGAGTTTTATCTTTTCCCCAAAGCATCAAACCTATGCTTGTAGAATATACTGGATCCCCGAGCTTGTCAATAAGTCCCGTGATCTCAATAATAGGTGTTCCCACCTTGGCTGGAAGCCTCATCTTTTCTTTTGTCATCTCGACAATTCCGTGAATCTTGGAACCACCGCCAGTGAGGACGACCCCAGCAGGAAGAGACTCGGTACAATCAGCTTTTCGAAGTCCTTCTTGTATTAAACTATAAATCTCTGAAAGACGTGCCTCAATAATTTCAGAGACGTATTTAATCTTAACCTCTCCTTCTTCGTGTTTATCAAGTTTTTCAAGATTAATTGTCTCCTTTTCATCCACCTTATCTGGAAGAGCATATCCGTACTTTAGTTTTATAAGATCAGCAAGATCAAGATTTGTGCGTAGTCCGATAGCGATATCATTAGTAATATGAGTAGAGCCAAGTGGAATTACGCCACATGTTGCAATTTCTCCGTTCTCATATGCAGCATAAGAAGTTGAAGCAGCGCCGATATCAACAAGTAGTGTTCCCATTTCAATCTGGCGTCTACTTAGCAGTAATTTGGCTGTGGCCAAAGGTGAGAATACAAGTTCTTCTACATCTATATTAGCTTGATCGACGGCCTTGACCAAGGATTTAACGGCATTTGAAGATGCAGTTACAATATTTGAAATTACCTCGAGGCGAATCCCTGTCATGCCGATCGGGTCCTTAATGACTTCGTTTCCATCAACAATAAAGTTCTCTGGGATTACATGCAGAACTTCACGGTTAGATTTTGTTGGGATTGCCTTTGCAGCGTCTACTACCCTTCGCACGTCATCATCGCCTATTTGTCCATTTTGATTGGCGATGGCAATAATCCCCTTGCTTTCTTCGCTCTCAATGAAGGGACCTGTGATACCAATTATGGCACCCTGAATCTGACAACCAGACATACGCTCGGCTTCTAGGATAGAACTAGTGATTGCTGACACTGTCTCTTCGATATCAACGATTACGCCTTTTCGAATACCTTGGTTGGGACTTTCTCCTAAACCGATGATATCGATGTTACCTGCTTCGAATTTGCCTATACAGGTAATTACTTTAGTGCTTCCTATATCAATACCGACTGAGATGTTGGCTTCTCGCACGCGACCCTCCAAATAATAACTAACTTTATTTAAGTTTAATATAAAAATGAGGCGCTTGCAACCCTAGGAGATGAGACGTTTCACGTATGGCAAAAATATCAAAATTCCGACAACCATAGCGATGATTGCGCTGATAAGCACCGCACCAGCCATCGCATCTTTTGCAGCTTTGATTAGCGTATGATTGCCAGGATGACAAACGTCAAAAACCTTTTCGATGGCAGTGTTGATGATTTCGATTGCAAAGACAAGGATGACTGCCATAAAAAGTATTGCTAGCTCAACCCGAGAGACTTCTAGTACGAATGCAAATACGCCTACCAATATAGTAATTATGGCATGAACTCTAGCATTCTGCTCTGATTTTAATAAAAACGAGACTCCGCGGATCGCATGATCGAAACTGGAGAATAGTCGCTTAAAACTAAATGATTTGTATTTGATGGAATCATTTGGCGACACTTCGCGATTTGTGCCTTCGTTTACACTGCATTCTTTTTGTTCTATTCCTAACATTTATCCTCCTATAGTTTACAATTTATTTTTCTGGCAACGCTGTTCCAGAAGTCTTCGTTTGTTTCATGGTCATAACCCAGAAGGTGCAAGAGACCGTGCTTAATAACGTCATCCATAGCTTCTTTCTTGTGCTTTACGATTTCGGGCGCGATCACAATCGAACCTAAGAAATTTATTTTTGACTCAGCGGGGTTTTGTTGTGGAAATGATAATACATCAGTCGGTTTTTTGATTTTTCTGAATTTTGTATTCAAATCAGAGATTACAGAAGCACTAACAAAATCTATTTCGACAAAATAAGTAGAAATTTCTAAAATATCTAATGTCTCGTCGGCAATCATTCTCACTTCATTTTTAGTGATGTACGTAGAGAATTCGTCGGGCAAATGAATATCGATTGTATTTTTCATTTTATTGACTAGAGAGAATTCTTTGATGATATATTGATATCAATGTTTCAAGAAGAGATTTCTTGATAAGCAAGAAATCATTTTCGGTGAGGCCGGAATGTTTGAATTGCTTATCGTTGACCTTGTCTTTGATCGTAGTTTCGACAATTTCTCGAATTGAGTCTTCTGTCAGATTTGTAATCGAGCGAGTAGCCGCTTCTACCGAGTCGGATAGCATAAGGATCGCAGATTCTTTGGTCTTAGGGCTAGGTCCTTCGTATTTGAAATCGGTCCGCTTGACTTTAATCTTATTTTCTTTGGCCAATTCGTAAAAGTATAAAACTTGAGTGGTACCATGATGTTCACTGATAATATTGATCACATCTTCAGGTAAATGATTTTGCGAGGCCAATTCAACTCCTTTTTTGACATGGCCGATAATCTTCTGTACTTGGGATTGAATATGAATCAAATCGATGGTTTTTGGAATCTCTTCGCCTGATTGATTTTCGATGTATAGGGATGGGTTGTCCAGCTTCCCGAGATCATGGTAATAAGCCGCGACACGCGTCAAGAGGGCGTCAGCGCCGATAGCTTTTGCTGCTTTTTGGGCAAGTATGGAAACGTTAACAGCATGATGAAATGTCCCTGGCGCTTCGTATGACATCCGAAGCATTAGAGGGTGCGACAGACTTTCGAAACGAACCAGCCGATGTTGTTTGGAACTAGTTCTCGGATCTTGCTCACTTAAATTGAATATAAGAAGTGATATCAGTGCAGAAACAAAAGCGCTGAATATCAAAATCATCAAAAATAAAATAGAGCTTGGATCAAGTATTAAGATTAGTGAAATTGCAAGCCAAAAGATTAATATGGTCTGAAGAGTTAGTAGCGCAACTATTGCGAAAATTGCTTTTGGCGATTTATTTTTCATTTTGTTTTTACTCTTTCGAGAGGGTTTTTCGTATTAGGGCCAAGACTGTCCCACCTTCTGCTTTACCGGCTGTTTTGGCCATGACTGCACCAACGGCGCGACCTAAATCTTTTAGCTCGGTTATCTTCAGTTCATCTAGTGTGGATGAAACAATTGTTTGGAGTTCATTTTCACTAAGATCTGCTGGAAGGTAGGTTTCAATTATGTTTGCCTCTGTTCGTTCTTTGGCGGCTAATTCAGCGCGACCAGCAGCTTCATATTCTTTGGCGGCCTCGACTCGTTGCTTGAGTTCCTTTTTGAGGACTTTGAAAGATTCTTCACAAGTTAACTCATCTTTTTTCTCAATCTCGCGATTTTTTAGTGCACTCTTAATCAGGCGCAGGACGGAAGTTTTAATCTCGTCATGAGCCTTATAAGCGGTCAAAAAATCGTTATTGATCAAATCAATTAATTTCATTATTACCAGCCGCGCTTAAGTTTATTTATTTCGCTTCTTCGGACGGCAAGCTTTCGTTTCATCCCGCGGTTTAGATCTTTTTCAAAAAAGCGTCGGCCCTTAGCCACAGTTAAAACTCCGCTTTGTTGAACTTCGCGGTTAAATCTTCGAACCAAAACATCAATTCTTTCCTCTCCTTTACGTTTCACCTCGATCAAGTGTAATCACCACCTTCCGACTGATTTTGTCTAGCAAAATCGATTAATATTGACATATTATATCGAAAAAAACTGAAATTAGCAAGCTGCGGGAAGGTCACAAAGTAGAAATTCGAAGGAGATAAAGATTTTATGACAATTTTTTGCCGCCCACTAGGTGGACATGGAGGTGCTTGATGATTTGTCCAGCGTCTGGTCCAGTATTGATTCGAACCCGGTAGCCGCTCTTATCTATACCCTTTTCCTTCGCAATTTTCCCGGCAAGACGGAGGATTTTCCCTGCCAGGAGAGTGTCGCTAGCTTCGAGCTCATTTAACGATTCAATATGCTGCTTAGGAACAATCAGAATGTGGATTGGCGCATCTGGATTGATATCTGGAAACGCAATAAGTTCTTGATCTTCGTAAACAATTTCGGCAGGTACCTCATGTTTAATTATTCTGCAAAAAATACAATCTTTCATAGTTACCAAATATACAAATTATTAATTCAATCTATTGTGAGCAACTAGCTGTCTATGAACTCAGCACGGCGAGCCATTTTCGGATGCTAAATGGCGTTTTTCTGACTCGGCGCCTGCGCCGGAGAGGAGCATTATCACCAACGATTTTGTGCCAACTATCCTTCAGCCAGACTCGCTGCATTTCCAATGATTTGCCTAGGCCGCGTCGGACGAGCTCGCGATCAACAATGCCGCCATGATGGGGATAACGAGAGAATTGTGGTAACGGCGAGGCAAAACCATGAGCATAATGGCATAGTTCATGGGCTATTGTGGTCAAGACTACATACTCCGGGACTGTAGGATCTTTATAAAATCCAGTCACTTTTATCTGGGTGTCAGACGTTTTATCCTTGTGCGAAATCTGTCTGATACTTGCCAATCTCCGCTTTGCTGAACGTCCGAAAGCAATATGGATATTATTTAATTTGGGGACGTCCTGAAAGTAAGATAACCACAAAAAATCTAATTTTTGCTCTAACCATTTATTATTTCTCATATAAATATCTGCCTTTCTGATTTCTGTCTGCCCATATTATCTAAAAAATGACTCAAATAAGCAACAAGCTAGCCCAAATTTATTGATCTGCTTGACATTGAATCGTGCATAGTTTAAGATCCACCTCTGTGATCATGCCTCGGGCTATCTGTATTGACAATAGACGATAAGTGTGATATAATAGGTGCATGACTTGGAGGAAAAGACCAGGTCTTTTTAATTAGAAAAGGTTTTTGGAGCAAGGCTATATACTGTTGAATTTGTCGGCCGAAACTCCAGAATATATAATGACCCTTCATTTGAAGAGGTTTCAAAGGTTACTTGGGAGGGTAAAAAATGGTTCATTATCAGTTTGGAAAAACAGAAAGATCGCATCATTGTTCCCGATGGTGATGATTACTTTTAGTGTGTTTCCGATTATTCCTGCGAATAGTACAAATTTGAATGAGATGCAAAATATCACTTTCAAGTTTGATACTTCCTCAACTTCGATATTAACTTCAGCTAAATCGGTTTCCGTCATTACACCTGGTGAATCTACGGTTCAGCGTATCGAGCGAGAAAGATTAGAGGCGGAAGCCAAGACTAGGGCCGAAGTGGAAGCCAAATCTTTGGCATCACGAAATACGATTAGTCGCGAAAGACGTGTCTATAGTGATCCTAGTAATTTCGACTCAATTTACCAAAGGGCAGAATCTGTTCTTGGAGTGGATTGGAAACTCTTAAAGTCAATCCATCTTGCTGAAACTGGCGGATCTGGCTCTTCTGGAATAAGAAACGCATCTGGCGCTACTGGACCAATGCAATTCTTGCCATCTACCTTTAGGCGCCATGGCGTTGATGGTAATGGTGATGGAATTACTGATATTACTAATGTTGAGGATGCGATTTTTTCAGCTGCAGGATATTTGAATGCTTGTGGCTACCCAAATGTCAAGCAAGCGTTATGGGGGTATAACCCTTCGACAAGGTATTTTAATAAGGTGATGGGAATCTACAACAGTATATAAATAAAAAAAGGGCCCGCTCAAAGGGTCCTTTTTTAGTGGTAAAATCGTATTGTTTTCTTGCCAAGTCTTTTCTAAAGAGTCAGTATTAACTTTTTTGCCATTCCGCAAGCGCACATTTGCCTATATTTTTTTCTTCAATTTCTAAAATTCTATTATATTTTGCAGTCCTCTCAGAACGGCAGGGTGATCCAGACTTCAAGGTGCCGCAGCCGGAAGCAACAGCTAGATCGGCGATAAAGTTGTCCTCTGTCTCTCCGGATCGATGTGATACAACGACACGAAATCCTGCATCCTTTGCAATGCGCATAGTTTCAAGTGTTTCTGTCAGAGTTCCGATCTGATTTGGTTTGATCAATATGCCAGTAGAGGCTCGCTCAGCAATCCCCTTCTTGAGGAGCTCTTCGTTGGTGGTGTAGATTTCATCTCCTATTATCTCAACTTTTTCTCCAATTTGCTGTGTGATATCTCTCCATCCGTTCCAGTCAGCTTGATCGAGCGGGTCTTCTATCGAGATAATCGGGTACTTGTCGCACCACATGGTATAGAATTCTACCAATTCGTGAGAAATCAGAGACCGATTTTCGCGATGCAGCTCATAAAATCCGTCTTTCGAGAAAAACCGACTGGCAGCAGGATCTAGCGCGATAAAGACATTTTCTCCAGCTTCGTAACCTGCCTCACTGATTGCTAACATCAAGAGTTCCATTGCTTGTTCATTTGAAAAAAGAGATGGAGCATATCCCCCTTCATCTCCAACGAGGGGTTGATAATTTCTGTCTTCCAGAATTTTGCCCAAGGAGTGGAATATTTCAGTACCTACTCGAAGTGACTCCTTGAAACTTGGAAATTTGGTGGGAACAATCATAAACTCTTGGAAATCAGTAGAGCCAAGTGCATGTTTGCCGCCGTTAAGTACATTCATAAGCGGAATTGGCAATGTGAGTGTATCGACTTTTCTATCCATCAGCATCGCCAGATAGGCATAAAGAGGTATTCTCTGGTTTTTTGCAGCGGCTTTGGCTGTTGCAAGTGAAACGGATAATATGGCGTTTGCCCCTAGACGAGATTTATTTTTTGTTCCATCAAGTTCTATCATTCTTTGATCGATCGCCGCCAGGTTTGCAACGTCTCCACCGATGAGGGCATTGCGTATCTCGGTGTTAACGTTGTTAATGGCTTTAAGGACTCCTTTGCCATTAAAGCGTGAAATGTCCTCATCACGGAGCTCTAAGCATTCTGAGGCACCTTTAGAGGCCCCAGAAGGAACATATCCGAGCGCGTAAGTACCATCATCCAAGAGTATTTCACACGCAATAGTTGGCCACCCTCGAGAATCGAGAATTTCTCTTGCGTGGAGATCGCTTATTTTTGCCATATTCCCTCCTCTGGAAACACTGAAGTAACAAAATTATATGTTAAACACTACTCGACAGTCACTCCTTGACCTTTTTCTGGTGAAATTACACTTATCCAGGTCTGTCCGCGATTGAACGTAATTTCTTTGCCAGCAGCGTCGTAGAAAATTTCACGCTCCGCTTTCGAGTTCTTTTTCCAAGTTCCTACTATTTCCTTGCCATCGATATAAATATGAGCAATGCCACTTCCAATATTGGTCATATCATAGCCCTGTTCGTTAATCCTGGTGAGAGTTGCTTTGCGATTTACAGTCATCACGATAATATTTTTGGGCGTAATTTGATCTTTGCTTACACGATCTACGTGCGCAGTCGCTGCGAGGGACCTTTTATAGGAGTTTGTTCCTTTGTCATATTCAAAGACGACTTTGTAGGAATCGCTAGAAAAATCCACAGTAACTTTTTGTTTGTCAGGAAGCGCTAGCTGATCGGCTCCGACAGGATCATCTTTGAATTTATAGACTGAGAAATTGTTTGCTGCAGGATAATTTAATTCCTTGGCCTTGTTCCATAATTTTTCAGTAGAAGTGAAAGCGGTGTGCTCAGTGGCAACCCCGCTGCCTTCGCGCCAGTATTGTCCAGAGTAAGCAAATTGATCAAGATCGTAGACTTTGTCGGCGCTTATCTTGTCTAGGGCGTCAATATTTCCACCGACGTGTCCCAAGTAAGCGTTGTAACCTTCAGCCCAGTCAACAAAATATGTTCGGGCAGAGCGCACGGGGCCGACCTTTTCGGCCTGATTTGTACTGAAGATTGCAAGAAATCGCGTAATTCCACCTTCAGCAATTGCCTCATAAACAATACTTGCCCGATCTAGCCCGGCTTGCGGTCGTGCATCGGGATGATTTTCTACTATTATTGCCAAAGGATGACGTTCGCTAGAGTCTTTGTCGGTCAAAATTCCATCGAGTACGCCAGAATATTTAAGTGTACCTGTCTGGGTTGAAACGGGTGGTTGTTCATTTGCAGGACTATCCTTAGCCGCATCGTTTGATTTTCCATTGAGAAGAAGAAATAGACCGGTGCTAATGCAGATCAGGATAGCTAATACTATCCCAATTACAACCGACAGTTTCTTATGTGTAGCAATAAAATTAATTATTTTTCGGAAAAATTTTTGTTTTTCATAATTTTTAATCAACTCATCCATAAAACCCCCTTACTTTTTTAATATTTTTTGAAGATAGCTAAAACAAGAAAGTGCAGCTTTCGAGCCTTCACTTGCGGCTATGACTATTTGTTTGAACGGAGAATTTGTGACATCACCAGCAGCGAATAGCCCGGGAACCGAAGTATTTTGTGCGCTATCCACCACAATTTGTCCCTTGTCGTCTATCTCAACCATTCCCTCGATTAGTTTTCGATCAATAACGTACCCGATTTCAATTAGTATCCCATCTGTATTGATCTCGTCGCCATTACTCAAAACAACTGTTTCAACTTTTTTGTCTCCTTTAATTTCTGTCACGGATACATTCTTGATAAAATTAACATTTTTGGAAGATTTTAGCTTATCGATCAGGACTTGTTCGGCTGAAAAAGTCTCGCCGCGAGTAATAACGTTTACCGTTTTTGCTACTTTGGCGGAGGCAATGCCAGCATATACGGCAGAGTTTCCGTCGCCTACGACAGATATAATCTTGTCTTTAAAGAATGGAGCATCGCAGGTGGCACAATAAGAAACCCCATGACCTTTTAGCCTGTCTTCTCCTTGAACTCCAAGTTCACGTGGTTTTTTGCCAAAACAAAGAATTACGACCTTGCCCTCTATTTCCTTTGTTGAGGTCTTAATTTTGAATATCTCCTTGTCTTTTTTGAAACTTTTGACTTCGTCAAAAAGAAATTCTGCACCAAATTGACGAGCCTGGTCGAATAATTTTTTGGCTAATTCGACTCCTGTGACTATCCCTAGTCCGGGATAGTTTTCTATCTCATTTGTTTTTGTAATCTGGCCTCCGATATCCTGGGAGATTACAATTGTTTTTAGTCCTCGTCTTGCGGTATAGATTGCAGCTGAGAGACCGGCGGGACCGCCACCGATAATTACTACTTCGTACATAAAAAATCCCGATTACTTCGTTTGTACTATCTTATAATAATTTCAACGCTACTGCAACCAAAAGAGACTTGTCTGGACTCTTACAAAAAGAAATTTAATAATCACCCAGGTGATGAGGCCAATATGTTTTGTGGCTGGCCAAGCGCCAGGAATGAAAATAATTAGCAAAAGTACATAAATCCAATGCCCATGTTTCAGCAGACCGATTACTGATCCAATAATTAAAAGCAGTATTAGCAGCGAAATAAAAAACTGTCCTTCAAGCGTGAAGCGAGAAATAAAATTGTCATAAAACTTAAAGGCTATGTGGATTGGATCCATGATAAATCAGAAAATATTCAATTATTTTGATATCGATCTAAGGCAAGGTCTTATTTCTTGCCGACGACTACTACAATATCGCTTTTGTTCGCAATAGTATTATCTTGTTGGAGTGAGACCGAATAATCATTTAGAGTTTCTTTCACCAGATTGGCCTCCGCCGCTTTGCCTTCATGGAAATAAACTATCGTTGTGGCGTAGGTAAAGCGTTTAGCATTTCCAGTGCTTAGTACCTTGTATCCATCAGTCGTAAGGAGAGAGCTCACCTTTGCTGCGCGCCCGGCAACACCATTACCATTTAGAACTTTAATGGAGATAGTTGACTTGTCTATCACTGTTGTAGTCGTTGGTGGTGTCTGTGTGGCGGCAGCATCAGAAGTCGGCACAGTGCTCTCTGTTGGTACTGTTGACTGAACAATTGTCTTCGTTTCGGCCGCTACCGGATTCGAATCAGATGGTGTTTGAGTGCTTGAACTTTGGGTAGTAGTTTGCGTTGACGCTTCAGGCTCCTCTTCTATGAAGATATTTTTAATGGAGGCGTAATTTTGCCAGCATAGTATTAAGACAAGAATAACAAAGATTGACCATAAAAATCGAGTGTTTAGCAAGTTGAATTTTGAATTAGGCTGGTCAATAACTTTCGGTTTTTCCATCTTGGATTGATTGTTTTTTGGTCCTTTCGAAAAGCTAGAGTTAAAAAATTCATCAGCCAGGGCACTATTATCATGCTTGCTATCTATTTCATGAAATTGTTTGGGCTCCTCTTCATGGGCATCTATATCAGCAGATGAGCTTTGTTTCACGTCAAAATCATCGACAACATCATTTGTCTTGTGTAGTTTGCCATGTTCCGGAATTTGTGCCGGCATTCGCTTGGCAACAATATCATTTGATATGCCCACTTGCCCCTCCTTACTAAAAACATTATAACAAAGTCTGGGCGCGCATGTCCATTATGAGTTAGTTTTGCGGCGTAAGACTGTACTTATTCCAGTCATCGCCAACCACAAATACACTGCTTAGATTTGGGTTAAATTTTGCTAGGTAGTCAACATCTTCAGGTTGAAACCCAAGACACATTGCTGCAAGAACGTCAGCTTCGACAGGGTTTGTGCTACTTATTGCAAAGTTTGTCGGCAAAATATCTTGATTTCCATTCTTGTCCAAGATTGTCTTCTGACCATCAATAATAGAGAGACCGACTTTGTATTGAGCGAAAAGATTGGTGATCATTTCGGAGTCAGAGATACTTTCTAATTTCTTTTTGCGTCCCAAAATACGATCAAATATATTTTCTTTCCCCTCCACTCCTTCAGTTAGCAAGGTAGTGAGAGCTCCGCAAAATTTTCCATCTGTGATTTTTGGTTTCGAAATAATGATTAGATAATCAGCATCATTTAATATTTTGGGGACAAGAATTTCTTGACCCAAGAGGGCGGTTGGTACCCTTTCCTCGTCATTCAGATCATTTATCGCAAAGTCGTAGTAATCTTGAAATGCTAGGTATCCAAAATTTTTGAACGTGTCTAAGGTGTTCCCCTTGCTTGACTGGCCGACGACTGTAATCTGATTTTTCGAATGAGGGGTAATAAAGCTAAGTAGTGCCTCGAGCACTGGCGCTTCAATGATCTGATTGCTTGCTCCTTTTGGAATATCAATTTTCACCACAACGCGTGTTTTATTTTTTATATTTTTTGTCACTTCGGTCTTAATCAAAGAGAGCGAGCGCTCAATATTGTAAACGAAGTCTTTGGAGTGTATATATGATAGTTTAATCATTTTTGACTGATGTATTCATTATTTTTTAATAGAATATCTCTGCGGGAGACTCTTAGATATTTTGCCTAATCGATGCCGGCTGTCTTTGATTCAATTTTACTCACAATAAAGCAGCCAAAAAATTCTCTGGCTACAATCCGTGGGTCGCATTCGAAGGATACACTTTCTAGTCTCATAATCCAATTGTAACATGAGAGTAAAGTCTGTGAGCTGAGATTTAAGTCGAGGGGCGCTCATAGCGTTTCTGAAGCTTAGACAAACCGTCTTATCACACCCTTGACTTTGCCCTGGATAGTGACACGGTCACGCTTGAAAAGCATCGGCTTCATAGTCTTATTGGCTGGCTGGAGACGAATCTTCTCTTTCTCGTCATAAAATCTTTTAAGGGTCGCATTCGCGTTGTCGATCAAAGCGACCACGATTTCACCGTTTCTGGGACTGGCGGTTTGTTCGATGATAACATAATCTCCATCTAAAATACCGTCGTCAATCATCGATTCACCGCGAACTCTCAAGGCGAAGGTCCGCTTCCCCATCATGTCTCTGGGAATATCAATAGTTTCGTTAGTCCGAATAGCCTCGATCGGTCGACCAGCGTCAATAATGCCCATCAGAGCAACAGAATGAAGTTCGATGCCATCGTCGAAGCTAGGAGTAAGCTGTATTGCCCGTGCTTCCATCGCGTCCTTGGTGAGATAGCCTTTCTCTTCAAGTATGCTGATATATTCAGCTACTGTTCCCGTTGAGGACAATTCAAAGTAATGGGCAATCTCCCTGTAACTTGGGGCGTAGCCGTTGTCATCTATAAAATGCCGAATAAATTCTAAGATATCTTTTTGCTTACGGGTCAATGGTTCCATAATAAACCTCCAGATAAATTTCTAATTAATAATTTCTAATTAATCCTTAATCCGAATAAACAAACTTGATAGACTTTATAACTTTCAACTTTATAAACTGATTCTTGTTCGTCTTTTGTTTGGTCAATCTTATTATAAATCAACCCGAACAAAAATCAAACAAAAAGCTGTGGATAATTAAAGAGTGGCAGAGAGGCAGGGGGGGGCGGAGTGGCAGAGAGGCGGAGAGAGTGAAGAATGTTAAGGGTTTTTACTAAATTATAAAAAATTTGACAAGCGGTTGCTTAATGGAGTATAAATATTTACATGGTGGTTGCAGTAAGTTCCCCATATCGCTCGGAGAGCGTTGGTGTTGGTTTCATAGTTTTATTGCCTGAAACGGAAGTATCCTTCCAACCAGGAGCCCAATTGGGCACAACCAGGTACCCTTCCTGGACTATGAAATTTTCATCAATGATCTATAACAACCGATCGATTAACTCAATATTACCCCAAACTGCAACCACCTTCCCTATCCGCCTCGCTCGAGGCATCACGATCATGGACCTGGCTAACTTTCGCCAGGTCCTTCGACGTTTACCCCTATATTTAGTCTTGACAAAAATAGAGAAATAGCTTATTGTTCTAAATGCCCGGCGCGCGCTATGTGCTGTCGGTGGTGAAATACGAATGACCCGGGTTTTGACTTGGGGAAGCAGAACTTATGTGGAGTTCGTATTTAGCTGCTACGCGCATGTAGCAAAATCGTTTGGTGCCAGCCTCGGTACCAAAACGAACCGTAGAGGGGTGCAGGTAGTTTTACTTTCACCCCTCTATATACACCTTTATTGAATCAACCCCACACATTCTAAATGATAAGTTTGCGGAAACATGTCCACTGGTTGGACTTTTTTTAATTGGTGACCATATTTTTCAAATTCTTTTATGTCACGGGCAAATGTTGCTGGATCGCAGGAAATGTAGATTAGTCGAAAGTCTTTAACGTCCATAAAGTCTGAAAGTTGTTGAATTAATTCATGAGTCAGACCGGCGCGGGGTGGGTCGACTACAATCAGATCAAATTGTTCGATTGCTAAATTGTTTAATTGCTGATGATCGTAGATATTAGCCTGAGTAAAATGGGCGTTGAGGACTTTGTTGATTCTGATATTGGCTTTGGCGTCGTTGATCGCTTGCTGATTGACCTCAATACCAATTACCTCTTTGGCCAAAGTCGAAAGATAGATCCCGATAGTACCAGTACCGCAGAATAGATCGAGCACTCTATCCCCTATTTTCACGTCGGCAAATTTTTTGATTAAATCGTACAAAACTTCGACATTTGTACCATTGGTTTGGAAAAATGATTGCGGCGAGACTGTGAATGTGTATTTGCCAATTTTTTCAGTTATTGCTCCACTGCCGAAGATCAAATTGCGCTTCACGTCACCCTTTTTCTTGTCAACCACCACGCAGTGATAGATAGATTTGATGCCGGTAATTTCAATTAGTCTGGATTTTAGCTCATCTTTGGCCTCAAGCTGAGCAGCAGAGGTAAAGATCTCAACCATGTATTCACCAGTTCTTTTGCCTTCACGAAGTCTGAGAGTCTCTAGATTGGAGCTTTCAGTAATCTCATTTGCCCAAGCGACTACTTCTCGCATAATATTTATTGCAGTCTCTGATTGAAGAAAACATGTTTCGATCGGAATAAGATGGCGGTAATCCAGATAATCGTACATAGCGAGCGATATTTTGCCGTCTGTTTCGATAAATTTAAAAGCGATAGTACTTCGGTAGAAATATTCGCTTTTACTTGGAAGAATCGGCAATATTTGTGTTTCAACTTTTTGGCGGTCTAGAGTTTCCTTAAAATAATTTTCTTTAAATTTAAGCTGGTCGGCATAGGCAATGCCTTGAAAATCACAGCCACCGCACAATGCAAAATGAGGGCATTTGGGGTTGACCCGTAGTTCTGACGCTCTAATAATTTTCGTTATTTTTGCCTCGGCGTAATTCTTTTTTTCCTTAACAATTTCAACATCAAGTGTATCTCCTGGTACAGATTTCTTTACAAAAATTGCCCGGCCGTTTTCATCATGGCCGAGCCCGAATCCTTCGTAGATTAATTTTTCTATCTCCAGCTTCATGCTAAGGGGTTATCGCTTAAGATCCTGGTGTTTTACTAGACCTTAGAATCACATTTATAATTTTTAGGACAATAGAAAGAATGATCAATCCCAAACCTACATAACAAATAAAAAGTAAATCTTTCGATAATATTTTGTTAATCTCCGGTAGCGTCTCGTGCAGTGCGTATTTGATAACGGCAGAAGAGGCTCTTCCTTCTAAAATACTTATATCAAACGGTTTTTCGAGAAAAAGTTTGTTCGAGAGATAGGTGATCAGAAGTAATGGGACAGAAAAGCTGATCAAGCCATTGGCAGGATTTAGAAGCTTGCCATAGCCAAAACTGAAAAACCCATGTAGAAAAAGGAAGACAAGTGAGATACTTGTGCAAACAATCATAGGCATGAAGATCATGTCGTGAAATTTTTTTGAGAAGATAAATAGTCCGCCAGTACTTTGCATCTGTCCGTCAATAGAAAGTTGACCTTCGTTCTCATATGATTTTTCGACCAATTGACTGAATAATTTCAATCTGATCTGTCTTGGTGTCAGCACTAAATCTTCTTGCGTGATCGAGATATCAATTCCTGGAAACGGGACTAGCTTGTGGTCCGGGGAGAGATTGATAATTTCTGTGGCTTTTGCAAAGTCAGAATCATCATCAAGCCCTTTGGGACTGAATAGGGATGCAACTATAGGACTGGCGATATTAAGCGCTGCTTCCTTAACGGAGATCTGATAAAGAAATATCAAAGCGAAAGCAGCAGCAGCTATGATACCGAATAACAGACCAAAAATCCATTTGGCATCGACGTGCCAGTAGGGTTTAAGCGGTTGTCCACTTTCTTCTGAATTCATAGTATTATATTAACATTTATTCTTTGCTGCTGTCGATAAGTTGAAAGAGCGCGATGCCTGTCGCAACGGCGACATTTAGGGAATTTTTTTGTCCGTGCATTGGTATTTCGATAATTTGGTCAGCGAGATCTAGGATTACGGGATTAACGCCTTCGACTTCGTTGCCGACGACCAGAGCCAATTTGGCTAAGTGCGGAAGGCTAAAGGCAGAAGGCAGGTCTTGAATGTTGATTGAACGTTTATCTTGTTCCAGCGCAATTATTTTGACACCTTCCGACTTTAAACTTTCGACTTTCGACTTTGGACTATCTGCGTATTCCCACTCGACAAAATCAACTGCACCAAGAGCAGCTTTGTCGATCTCTTTTCGCGGAGGCTTTGGTGTGATGCCGCACAAAATAATCCTAGATACACCGGCAGCGTCAGCGGTTCGAAAAATCGAGCCGACGTTTTCCATCGATCTTATGTTATCGAGAATCAAAATTACTTTTTGCATTCGCATTTGATCATGCGCTCCTTGACTGCCTCTACCAGGTCTTTGGCCTGATAAACTTCTTGCGAGGAGCCCTCGAGATCTCGAAGTATAATTTCATCTTTGACCGCTTCCTGCTGGCCTATTATGATTGCATATTTTGCACCAAGTTTTGTTGCTGATTTCATCTGCTGGCGTAGACCTTCATTTGATGGAACGAAAAAGACATTAACATCGTTTTTGGAAAGCTCATCATAAATCTTCTTTGATACTTCTTTCGCTTTTTCGCCTAGCTGCAGTATGCAAACTTCGACTCCACGAGCTTTTTCGAGCTCAATTCCCTGTTCTTTCATCAGGGTAATGATACGCTCGATTCCGAAGGAAAATCCGACGGCAGGAGTCTTTTGGCCACCAAGA
>Ga0172380_10004054_pt1 | contig 19289 bp, 24 predicted proteins | sample Leawe162metaG_FD_119747 | JGI IMG/M metagenome (GOLD analysis project Ga0172380, IMG submission 119747) | Leachate microbial communities from a municipal landfill in Southern Ontario, Canada - Leachate well 162 metaG | ecosystem: Engineered > Solid waste > Landfill > Unclassified | place... | reverse complement strand
GTTTCATCGTAAGATGGAGAATAAGAAGAATCGTGGAAAGAACAATATTGATCAATTCACGAAACATACCATTCACCAGATCACGAATCAGATTATCGCGGATCTCGTCCGAACAGAATCAAAGGTTTTGATCCTGGAGGACCTTAAGGATCTTCGAAAGTCTTCATCGAGAAAGAATGGAACTTCAAAAGGAAAAGAACTCAATTATCGAATAAATAATTGTTTTCCAACCGCGATGTTCCGACAAATTCTTTCTTATAAATGTTTAGAAAACGGAATCAAATTGGAATTCGTAGATCCTGCATACACCTCGAAAGCTTGCTCGCGATGCGGCTCGCAAGAGACGCTTCGAGAGACTCAATCGAGGTTTGAATGCACGTCTTGTGGATTTCAATTGGACGCCGATCTAAACGCTTCTAGAAACATTCTATTCCGGTATACCGGAGAGAATGGCTCGCCAGTCGATCCGAGCCGGTTTTCCCAAGGGAAAGCCAAGCTGGTCCCTTTAGGGGCCAGTAGTTGACAGAATAGAGGGATTAGTGTCTGGATGCAAATATCGTTGTCATCTGTTTTTGGATATAAGAGCGCATGTTCATATGGCAGCGCACATCATAATTCAAGTCCAAGCAATACGAGGCGATCAATATTGCTACCAAGAAATTACGATGTTCAGGAGGAAGATTTTCCCAATAGGAATTGAAAATACCCTTCTCCGTTTTCTTTAGGCATTTCGCCAACTTATCTGCATGAATATCAACATTGTGAGTAATACCCTTTAGAATGGTAGTACTTTCATTGTAGTGCTGTTGAATCTGAGTAAGATCCGCGGATACTGCACCAAGACTATGTGTAGTATGCGTGAACGTATGATTGCGATTCGTCAATGTGAAATAATCACGGAATCCAATACGATCGTTCCCGCTGTTTTGAAGTTTGATGTGAACAGCGAAATCAATACGAATCGACGCAGTTCCGTTGTATGTATTGGTAACACAAACATCTACATTAGAATTTGCATTACTTAATACATCAGAGCTTACACCACTGATAATTTCAAAGGCGAGCTTAGCTTCATCATCTCCTAATACATCAATCGGTGTAGTCGTTTTACCTGTTGCAGAAAGAATAAAAGGTGCACCATGTACAATCGGTTCACCATCAAATTCCACCTGACGAGCCAATTCATCATAGAAAGGATTGACTTTAGCAACCACATATTCCTTCGAAAGCAATCCGCCTTTCAAAACTTGCCAAACAGGTTCTGGCTGCATTTCATCTTTATAGAATCCTGCAAATGCACCAGTCTGTTGCGCATCAGGCGTATAGATTTCTTCGAACCGATAGGTATGCCGTCCAAATTCTGTAAACTCCACAGGAATATGAAGGCCGTTTTCCCCTATCTCATTCGCAAGAGGTTCCACCCAAGAAATCGTAGGAGCAGGAAGGGTGTTTTCTTGAAGCGTTTCAGGAACTTCTTCGAGCGTTAGGATTGTAGCCGTGTTTCCATCATTTACCAAAGCATCAAGGTTATCATTAGGTTCTGTCATTGATATTTCTCCTGAGTTGTGTAGGGCATTACTTTGCCCATTTTTGCATCAATTGTTTTAACTTTCCGATTACTTCTTTATAGTGGGGATGATCCTGCAAATACTGAGATAACTCTATGCAAAAAGATGAAATCGCTTGAGTACGCTCATTTGCAACCCCTTTTTGTGCTTTTCCCATTGGGCATGAATCATCCCATGGTGGTGGATGTATATGTCCACACCCACTGCATTGCCTTGAAGGAGGCATTTCCATTGGCATATCATAATCTCCTACAGTCAATTGGTTAATTGTCTCATATTTGTCTCATATTGTTTTATCAATTATTCATCAGCTTGGGCGGCACCACCCTCTGCGGGGGCATCTACATCCGCCAACACAACCGCATCCGCTTCATTTTCGGGAATAACCGTTTCCGCTACCGGTTCATCTTCATCCGGTTCACCACTATCACCCAAATCGTTAATCGCATCAACAACAAACCGGGGTTTCTTCGTGAGGTAGGAGCTATCCCACTCAAGTACCGGCGTGCCACTATCATCTACCACAGCCTGAAGTTTTCCATTCTCATCAATCTTGCCAAAGTTATCATGCACATGCTCAAGCGCCTGCTTTTGCGCCGATTCTGCATCACGAGCAATAACGTTCATCACCGTAATTTCACGACTGTAACTCTGGAACCCAACAACTACTTCATACTTATTCGACATTTCATGTCTCCCGTTTTAATTTGAAACCCACCACAATGGTAAGTTTTTAACCAAGATCTACATACAAAGCGATTCATCTGCTTCCAGAAATTCTCGTAATGTGTGTGATATCAGCACAACACAATGAGTATCTGAAAGACGTTTAACCATATCAATTGCTGCCGCAGTATTCTCTGGATCAAGACTATCCAGTATTTCATCAAGTAACAATACATTCATCTTACAATCTTGAATCGTTTCCAACAAGTGTCTTAAACACAGAAGAACAATTATATCAGTCATTCTTCTTTCGCCTGCTGAAAGATCCTTTAGTTCAGACAGATTTTGTGTTTGTAGAACATCGATACTGAACTTGTTTCTACTTTCACCTGACTTCAATTGTTTCTGAGAACTAAATCTGACTTTTAGATTTGGTACCAATTGGCACAAATCTCTCGCACGTTCATTTAAGATAGGAACTGATTCGTCCAGAAGAATTGCTTTGATTCCCACATCTGAGAATCCTTTCTTCCAGAACTTTAATATAACATTTTTACGATTTTGCCTGGCCATTTCCTCCTGTAATTGTTGTAATTGCTCTTGTTGTTCTTTACACTCTCTTTGTATATCTTTCTCTCGTTGGTACAATTCCTTTATCTCTATCTTATAACGAGAGTCTACTTCAGAGAGAGTTGCTTCAACTGAGGCAATCTCACGATCGGTTTGTGACATTTGTTCTACACAGTTATTGAACCGTTCAAGCTTCTCTTCATTCGACTGTATTTCAGGAACAACTTCTTTCAATCTGACTATCCACGTCATTGCAATACTCTGATTGTCTTCTTTAATCTTTTGAACTCTAATTGCCTTTTCAGATTGAATTTCTTCTTCTATTGCAGCATGCTCTTTACTTCGTTCCTTTTCTGCCGTTTCTATTTTTTGCCGTGCTTCTCCTTCCTCTGTTCTAGCTGCATTTAAAGATTCCACAAATTGATTTGCAGTATCTTTTCTCTTTTTGTCTATCTTCTGTTGTAATGCAGTTTTTTCTGTGTTGAACTTTTCTTCTAATTCCAAAAATTCATGGGTCAACTCTTTATATTGTTCAGAACACTCTTCTCTTTCTTTTTCAATTGTCACCAATTCTTTTTGCAGTTTATTAACTGTATCCTGACAATGTATTGAAAGCTTCTGAATTTTGAGTAACGCTTTTTCATCTTTCAACTCTTGTCCACACGCCGCGCACTCAGGATTTTCTTTCTCCAACGCTTTGTTGTATTTTACAGATTCTTTTGTAGCAGTATCTTCTTCTCGTAAAGCAGTTTTCAATCTCTCATTCAAAACTCTTAAACGAGATGATACTTGATCAATCTGTTCTTTCACTGGTTGAAGAGCCGCGGCTGATTCTTCTGTTTTCTTTTCTACAGCAATAGAAGCTTGCCGTTCAAGTTCTCCAAGAACTTCTGCTTTTCTTTTCTCGGCTTCTAATTTCTTGGACTGTGCTTCATGAAGAGACTTCTGAAGATTAAGCAATATTTCTTGATACTTATTTTCGACTTCTCTTCCTTTAGCTGTTCTTTCCAGGATCATTACACCGTCGAGATCTGAAATCTGATTTCTATATGTTTCCCGTTGTGCTTCTATCTTTGCTTCCAATCCAGCTTTTTCATTTAGCAATTCTCTCAATTGTTTATCTGTTGTTACAGCATCTTTATTATCAATTGATTTCAACTTATTTAGTTTAGCCTGTAGTGATTCCAAACGCTCCTGCAGAGACATAACAGTGTCATCATAACGCTGTTGTGCTTTACACTTCTGTTCTTCAACATAGGTAATCTGAGAACGTTTTTCACTTACTACAGAATCAATCACATTACATTTATTTGCTAAGATTGAAATAGATGAATCCACAAGTTTTGATGCATTTATAATACTTTCTGCATACTTGTCATACTCAGATAAGGATAGAACAGCATCGATGATTTCTTTTTGCCCACTGTGAGTAAGATCCATAAAGTGATTCTGAACATATTGAGAAAATAGAAGACAATTCATAAATACATCTTTTGGCATAACCAAATTCTCAATAAGTTTCAACGTCTCTGCTTCTGTATTACATGAAATATCTATTTCATTCTTATATAGAAATCTGCGATTCTTAAATTTGTGGTGCTTCCTATGAGCAACTACTTTATAGTTGTTTTCTCCGTCACTCCAGGTAACAGAAACAACTGCATTTTTTCCGGATCTTCTCCTAACAATATCATCTCCACTTTGGCCATCCATGGTTTTATCATAGATCGCCCATGCCAAGGCAGAGAAAATAGTTGTTTTTCCTTTTCCGTTCCCGCCTGTTATTGATACAAAACGATTAGGCGTGAATGAAAATTCAAGTTCTTCATGACACCGAAAGTTTTGTAATGTGAGATCTTGAAATGTTAGTTCTCTCATTCCCTCTCCGTTATTATCTCAATTTTATAAGTTCGTGCTCCAAGCATCTTACCAAAGATTGCTGTGTGTGAACAATCCATCTGGATGTATCAATCTTTTCCTCTTTAGAATAATATGCTTCCCATGGATGCATATCATTCGCTAAAGCAAAAAACTTACTGAATTTGGATGAATCTGTGCAATTGTCCAAATCAAACATGAATTTTCTATCAATGCAATAAATTACAGGTTTCTTCAGGCCCATAGCATAGGACATTTCACACATTGTTCCAATGAAATGGGGATGAAATGCAAGTAGAATATCACATTCTTCTACTTCCTTAAAATCTCCTTCAAGAGTCTCTTTGAATTTCTGAGGTTTTAAGTCTGGATATCGTCTATCCAAAGTAGCATTTGGCGCAAATGTGGGAGGATCCATCCAACTTCCTGTGAACTCAACTTGAGATGTCCCCATAACTCTCTGTAAAAGATCCAATTGTGCTCTCACTAGAAACTGATTTTCATATCCGGATGCCGCGTAGATCTTAATCATAGTTCTCTCCTTCATGAGATATTGCTTCCATTCCAATTTCAAGATACTCGCTTCTTTCGTCTTCGGGAATGTTTTCGATTTCGAGAAGCTTTCTCATTTGTTCTTCGATTGTCATTCCAGTTGTAATACCGCGCAACTCTTCTTCGGCTTCATAGATATCTACCAACTGGGCATGACTCTCTACCATGGAAGCAACTTCTTTAGGAACATTCGCTATTTTCTTCTTAACAATAATGTGATGTCCATCTTCTTTTGCTTTATTGAGAGCGTAAGCAAATTCCTCTAAATCAGTTTCTTCATCAAGAACGAGTTCTACATAACGCCGCCATCCGGTAGTCAAAATTGATTCTTCTGTCATCCTCTCAGAATCAATCACTATAAATCGTTTCTCTTCTCCAGATTCATCTCTGCGTATAGCAATTGGAGAACCTACATAATACAAAGTGGTTTCATCATTTGATATCATTTGTGGTTTATGATAATGCCCAAGAAACACTTTCTTGAATGGCCTTAGATCATTGATTGTGATTCCAGTACGAATTGAAATACCACTAGATAAACATCCTTCATTCAATCCGAAATGAGAAACTAATACAGTTACAGGATCTAAACCCTTTTCATATTCACTTGATATCACATCATTGATGTTCTTGGAATGAGGAACAAAAAGAATGTGCCCGATTCTAGTAGGCTTCATAATAATAGTTACATTGTTACAAGGTTCAAGAAGTTGAATTGCACTTTCTTCTTCTTCAACTCTACCAGTAGTTGCATCATGATTTCCATGAACAATATAGAAATAAAGCCGATCCATATATTTCTCTATTATTTGACGGAATAGAAGAAAAGCACGAACAGCCACAACTCCCTTTGTATCATTTAGATCTCCACCAATGACAATTGTGTCAATACCATTAGTCACGGCATATTCACACATTTGATCAAAAGTATGGAGAATCTCCATCAACTTAACTGGAAGCCCTGTATCTGTATACTCCTTATCTGTCCATAATTTCAAATGCAAATCCGCTGTAAATATGAATTTGTGATCTAATGGCATAATTTTCTCCTAATACTCTTTTGAAACTTTCATTCTTGATCGAGTTGCTGTATCACATCGCTTAGCAATTTGTCTTTTTGCGCTTCTTCAATTAACGGCAGAATTTCATCAGAAAATCTAGATATCACCGCATTGAGAAATTTATCTGAATATGAAAAGGTACTGTCGCTGAACCGAAAATACCCATTACTAGTTGAAGAGATAGATAACATTTTTTTCGGTGGTGAGGTTGATGTATTTATCACGTTCAATTCCTCATTGTTAGAAATTGTAACCGTAATAACATATTTCAGTTCAAACTCTTGTATGACTTGTTCTAGATTCTCTTTGAGTTTTTCTAATCTGACAAAAGATTTTGCCCTAATATCTAAGCGAATCTTCTGTTTGGCCATTGTTTTTTGAATAATTCTTTCAGAAATCGTTAACTCTTCTTTATCATGATTGTTTTTGTTAAACCATCTCATAATTTTCTCCTGTTTTCAGTTTCAAAACGGGGACGGTCCATCATCTTCTTCCCCATGCGTATGTTGTTGGGGAACCACACTATTTTCAGCCGCCTGATAGAATTCGATTAATATTTGACGAAGATAATAACAGCAAGAGAGTGTTAAATCTATCATCATATAAACAACCAAATTCACCAAGCCATATAGCATTACTACAGTCGCACCTAGGAATGCCAATTTAGAATGTTCCATAAGTGAAAATGCTGAGAATATATAACCTGTAATGAAGATAGATGCATATATAAGGATCTTTGATCCAACACTCTGTTTAACTTGCCCATTTTCATTTGCCACTGTCTTCCATCTCCTTTTTATATAATTGGAATGATTCTATTTTTCGAATGATACTATCATTATCATCCCTTGTAGTTAGATATCCAACGAAATTACTTGAATATGGATCACAATCCGCAAGTCTTAATGAATGAGGCATTGCAGTTAATCCGACTACTTCTTGATAATGTTCAAGTCCGCCAGATGCTGTAATATCATACAGTGCCCAAACAAGAACATCCTGTATTAGAGGTTCACCATCCATTGGATCTATAAACAATGCTCTTGTTCCTGGCAATGCTTGTACTACTTGCTTTAGCGTCTTCATATCTTTCCTACTTCAACAGCTATATTCTTAGAAGATGCTTTCATTTCCTTAGAATATACTTCTGCTTTCTTATTAATGTTTTCAATTACTTGTCCAATAATTGCACCGGCTTGAACTCTTACATGTCTGGGCATAAATGTGATAGGTGAAAGAAGTCCGTACTTTCCTTTGTCTGAATCCTTTCCATTATCCGAAGATACTTCTCGACAAACAAGTTTCCAATCATTTTTCAATTTACAAAATCCAAACTTGTATTGCTTCTTATCAGGAGAACCGATTGTATCATTTGCCCAAGCAGTTACTCCTAAATTCATATTAGCCAATTTTTGTTCGATTTGTATAAATTCATTATTCAAAACTTCACTATTTACTTGAAGATCCTCAGCGATCTTTTCCAATCGTTCCTTGCTATCTCCTAAACTAAATGAAAACACTTGACTTCTCCTTATTCATCCTCCGAAGCAAGCTGCGCCGCGGAGCAAATTGTAACAGCGATCTCTCCGCCGTCTTCACCCTTAATTGGTACACTAGCATTCAATCGAATGACTACAGAGGGAACATCCTCACTACGTCTATGAAACACTTCCGACTGAATTTCTTCAACTTCACCGCACAAGAAATTAAGAAATGCTTGGATATTAAACGGAGCAATCAGATTGTTAATACTTGTGTCATCCAACTCATCATCCAATTCAGTCAACAGAATTTCAGTACTCTTTGTACTATCCAACGCCTGAATTTGAAAGCACGCCTTGTCTCCATTAAATAGAATTCTCAATACAGGAGACGCTAATACCTTAGCATAGGTGAGCAACCGAGAAAGAATGATCTTATCAAACTTGTAAGAAAACACTCGGCGAGAACTATCTAATGCAATTCGCGTATCCATCGACGTATCAGACATCCACTCATTATTCTGCTGAATGTACTCTTGAACTGGCATACTCAATTTGATCTTAGTAAGTGAATCCCTAAACACATATCCATCTGGACATATATCAAGAAACACATTTACACACTGTTTCTTAAATGGCTCAAGCAATTCCAATTTGGACTCAAGTCCACTAATCAACATACTAGCGTTGCCAAGAATCGGAGTAAGATCTGCAATAAATACCATAGACTTCTTATCATTTAATTGACAAATCTTTCCTTCTTTAATCGTCAGATCCGTACAACTTCCATTTCCTTTTACAATCTTCAAAATGGTTAAGAACGTGGAAAAACGTTCTTTATCAAGCGTGATTGTTCTGGTGTCATTTGAATTAATAACGGTTTGAACAGGAACCAACTCTTCGGCTTCATATGTCGAAGTTTCTGCTGCATCTGGATCAAACATACTTTCATCAAACAGATTTTCAGAATCTTCCAATCCTACTAACTCATCAAGATTTTCATTGTCTGGCATGTAATGTCTCCTCGGTTAATACCCAACTATATTCAGCAACCACACTGGTTTTTGATCATTGTCATATACTCTCTTTATATCATATCTTCCATTGAAAACTTTGTCAACATTTGTTAGAATCATTGATTCCAAAGGAAGCCATTCTTCCGCACCTATTTTTCGCCAAGAAATATTTCTAATTTCAGATTGAGTTGCTGTTAATTGAATTGGAAGTTTTTCTCTAGAAATATGTTCGGCCGCAGATGCTTCTGCTTTAAGAATTTCAAGTACGGAAAGATATTCAGATGCAATATTGCAAAAATCTGAAATTTCCCCTTGGTTTAAATCACAAGTAGCAAACGCGGTATCGGTTTCCCACACAGAAATCCTACCAATGATTACACCAAGATACTCCAATGATTTACAAAACTTCTTCAATAGAAAATAACACATGTTTTCTGCAGTCGGATTATCGGACACTGCATAAGCTCTATTACCTTTTAACCAACCCAACTTTACAACATCCAGATCCGATTGATTGTATATTAGAGCATGATCCCAATTTTCATCAATCCATGTTCCAAGAGTTTTCTTAATTACACTGAAATCAACTAGACGTCCTACTGAATCTAATTTCGGTCCAAATGCAGTTACTTCAACCACATAGGAGTGGCCATGAATACTACTGCATCTTCCTTCATGCCCAACCAAACGATGGGCACACTCAAATTTAAGTTGTTTTGTACAAGATATTGTCATATTAGACATCATAACATTACATCCTCATTTACCTTTGTGAACTTTGATTTCCCATCCTTTTGTTTCATAGAATTCCATACGCTTTAAAGCAGATCGCTCGAACCATGTACTAGGTGTTCTTGCTCCATCTATCCAAACATCCACAGAAGGACCGTCTGTATCAACTACATCAATTACAATTGGCTGGCTTTTCCCTTGTAATTCTCGTAAGATTCTACCGACAGCTTGCTCTGGATTACTAGTAGGTGTAGCCATTACCAAAACATCCAAATCTTTCCGATTGTTACCATCTCGACATGCTCCATATGTCGAAAATACAACTTGTTTGGTTTTGAATGCTTCGGTTAAATCCCTAGTATCAGATAGAGCATCCACTTGCTTAAAATATTCTTTGACAATTGCGCCCGGTATAAAAATACCAACGTGCTCGGGAGGAAGATCGCATTCCTTTGCTAATCTCAATAGAGGTTTAATCTCTTTCCCAAGAACTAATACAACTCTTCCTGCTTTATATGCTTTCACAATCCAAGTGGATAAGGTTGTATGATACTTATCACATTTCAATACCATCTTGTGATATCTGGCTAGACTGAAATTACCACCCCATGACAAATATTGCCTATGCTTTTTGTAAATTCCAAATGGAAAATATACCATGTGAACAGCCGGATTAAGCAATTCGTTTTTCTCAGGGGGAAAGTAAGTTACTTCTCCTACATGCTTTACCAATATATCATTCATTCCGTCACTTCTAGAAGGCGTTGCACTTAATCCATATGTTCGTTTCGCATTCACAAACAATGAGGCTTTGGAAAATTTAGTGGGCCCAACGACTGCATGAATTTCATCTACCAGCATTATCCCAATTTTCGCCTTAGCTAATGTCTTTAAAAACTCCACATTTCTCTTCTTAACGGCATTGGCTATAACATGAGGAGTAGATAGAATGATCTTCTTTTTCAAACATTCTTTATAATTGTCCGAACTCAATCTTCCTATATCTTCCTCTTTTAAATTGGTAAACTGAAGAAATTCTGCTTTCCATCCATCTTCAAGAAGCTTATCCTTGTGTGCAAATATAATTGCTCTCTTCTTTACAGTAGCAATCGTTGCAACAGCAATAACGGTTTTACCACTACCCGGTTCCAATCTCAATATTCCCTTAAGATTGTTTACTAGAAAATCAATTGATTTCTGTTGACGTTCATTTCTGGGAACTACTGTATGTTCTATCTCTATATCTTCACCTTCAGATGACTTATCTATTATCTCATCGTTTACTGGATAATATCGGGGAATAAGAATTCCCGTTTTGAGTTCCTCATAGAATACGAGATTCTCCGTGCCACCATCCCATGTGGAAACATAACGATTTAGATCCTGCTTAATCGCATCATATTCTGGATGATCATTAGGAACCATTATTCCGGAAGTTTTAACCAGCGACATATATTAGGTATCCATGCAACCAAAAACAATGTGAGGAGTTGAAGTAACAGAAGGAAGTAAATCGGTTAGGTGTTTTTTCCAACTGGATATTCCAGAAGGTATAACATCCGATTTATCTACAATACAATCATCTTGATTCATTACTCCAACACCAATAACAACAAAGCTTTCTCCACGAATCGCATATATACCTCTTGGAAGATCTGGAAGCATGAATCTTCCGTATTTGTCTTTTCTGTTTTCCCATTCTCCCTTAGAAGAAATTCCTAATGCATTCCATATATCTGCCTGAGCATCATCCCATTTGTATATAGGAAGTTTCCATCCATATATGACAAAGGATGTAGAACTGCTATTGCTAACAAAACCTTGTCTGAATTTCATTTACAATCTCCTTAATAGTCAATTTCATCTATACGGTAATCTGTAACCGTCTGTGCTTCATCTATTGCGTCTAACAAATTATCAGCTTCCAATTCTACATCACGCTGTTCTCTACTATGGTATGATACATAACTCACATGAAACAATCCGGTTTGATCGTCTAAATACACAGTTGCTGGTTTCATAACTTAGCCAAAAGCTCCTTGTAACTGTCAGTTGTAACAGTATTGATATTTCCTAATTGTGTAGTGTAATCTGCAATCTTTTGTTTAGCATCTGTAATATCCGTATTTACAGTGAGCAGTTTACGAATTTTGTATTTGTCAACAACATCGCGAACTTGTTCTTCTTTTAGCTTAGCACAATTGGCTAACCCTACTATTATTTTGTCCACATCAGGTATTGACAGAAATTTGGGAAGGTGGGGTTTAATTGCTGCAATAACGGATAGTTCATCTACAACATCTTGAGTTTCTTGAATTTTTCGAGTCGCGTGGGCAGAAATAACTTTTTGATAAAACAGATAAGTATTCATTAACATATCATCGACACAAGTATTGACAATGTTGTCTTTTTCATCTACCACATAAATATCATACGTAATAGATCCTTGCAATCTATCTTCGACTGCTTCAACCAATTTGTCAAATATATCTTGTCGATTTCTTGCTCTGGATACTTCAAATCTTATCTTTGTTCCTACTGACGCACTCGACTCATCTAAGAAAGTAACGTCTCCCTTACTAATAAGATCCCATTGCTTGTATGTGTCAATTCGATTAAACAGATTATCAAATGTAGTCTTTGGGGACCAACCATGAATATAAACACGGAAGTTTGTTTTGTCTACACTGTAAGTCCCCATTAGATCAACTTTACATTTTCCAGGAGTAGTTAGTAAGGTTTTCAAAGTTTCCTTATCAGAGGTGATTGTACAACCCTGAATATTTGGAACAATGACTGGTTCCTTTTTCTTTTCTCCAAGAAGAAACAACAATCGAGTGATTAAGTCTGATAACTTATAATTTGGAATTTCTGTCTTGAATCCAAATCCAATCATGCTCATCCCATACATGAGAAATAAACAAAATGGAATCATAGTAGGTAACACTACAGGCTCGGGATCCAATTCATCAGATTCCCAAGGAACATCCTTAATATATTTGAATGCCAATTCCTCAACAAAAGGATGCATCTTCAATCCTGTGTAGCGAGGAGCGGCGCAAGACATCGTGCATGAACCAATTCTAACACCCCAATTTCCTTTACCGACAATCAAAGCATTATGTACCAATAGTTCAGCAGTGCCTTGAATTGCTTCGGAATGTGGATGCCAATGTCCAATTACATATCCAAATATTTGAGCCGACTTTTTGAATTCACTTTTTGCAATGACATGTGTACCTAAAAGGATTCTTCTCCAAACAGGAACAAGTCCATCTAACATATGGGGAAACATTTTTCGGCGGCATACATAATCTCCATATGTTTTGTATAACTGAGGAATCAATGTTTGCATATCACTTCCTTTTGTCTCAAGACAATGTCCATTCACCCATTACAAGTTGCTTTCTCGCTTCTGCGCTGGACATTAAATCAAAGAGTTTTTCTTTATGTTCTTCACACCATTGGACTTGAATCAATCTGCGGGTACTGTTATCCATGGCTACATATTTCAAATCATTAGCATCAAACTCCCCAAGTCCTTTAAATCTCATTAAGGTATACTTAGAATTTCTGATGTCATCAATTTCTTTTTGTGTCCAAAGTGGTATGAATTTTTTATCTTTCTTGTACCCATACAACGGAGTGCTGCATACATACAATCGTCCTGCCTTAACCACAGGAGGCATTTTGTAAGCGAACAGTGTTATTAGTAGAGATGTAATCCAATGTCCTGCAGGATCCGCATCCGCTGCTAATATGATTTTACTATATCTTAGATTACGAACATCACACTGAGCTTCAATTCCACAACCGCATGCAATGATTATATCTTTCAATTCTTTATTTGTATGAAAATCCTTTTTGGTTATCGCATTGGGAATAACGCCTTGCAATCCAAGAATCGCGTGGACCTTTGGATCGCGAGCCATTACCAAATTGCCACCAGCAGAATCTCCTTCACAAATAATAAGCTCTCCACCTATCTCTGTACAATCGTGCAGTTTAGTCAGTGTTGTCATTCCTCTCTTTTTAGAAGAAGTACTTTTCACACCGACTAAAGACTTATTAGTAATTGCTGCTCTGTAATTATGAAATCTCTCTAAAAGCTCATCTAATTCTTCTTTGTGTTCTTTGAAATATGCTATCAATTTAGTTTTGAAACTATCTAACATAGCCAAATCAGATCTAGAAGAAAGACGATCTTTTACTTGTTCTGCAAATGCTGCTGATACGATTCTCAAATCAATATATAAACGAAGTCCGGTAAGAGAATCGTTTGCTTGAAATGTGAAACTTTTTCCGGCTGCATCTTGAAAGAATTCTCTAATTACTTTTAACACATGATTGATGTGAGCACCGGATTCCACACGGCAAAGATTGACAGTTGTAAAACATTTTTGAGACGCAGGAGGTTTATCATCCCATGCCACACGAATGTCATACCCTTCTTGCCCTTTGGTTTCTGTAAACTTTAACCAAGTAACGCCATTCCCGATGTAATTTAAAATCAAATCATCTACGCTTCCTTCAATTACTCTATCCTCTCCATCTACTCGAAACACAACTTTGAGCTTAGGAAAGTTAGCGACAGCAATACGTAGGCGTTCCTCAATTCGTTTGAGATCCACTTTTGTATCTGTGAAATATTTGGTAGACGGTTTGACTTCTATTTTTGTTGAGAACGGCTTCTTGTCTTTGTGAACTTCTTCTGTTCTGTCAATTGACCCATCATGCTTAAACATATACATTGCATGCTTATTATCTCGAAAGATATCAACATTCATATATTCGCTTAATGCATATACCGCACTCAATCCAACTCCATGTAATCCTACAGCAATACCATATGCGTTATCTGAGCCTTTCTGAAATTTACCAGAAGTGAACAGTTTTGTGCAAGCCATGATAGGAGGATCTTTATCGAGTGGAAGAGATTGATCAAATGGAAACCCGCGACCATTGTCTAATACCTTAAAATTCTTTTCTTTGGTGTCAACAAACACACCAACGATTGTAGCGAAATTGTTTTGAACTTCATCTAATGAATTATCCAATACTTCTTCAAGAAGTCTTGTTGCTGTTTCTGCATCTCCTACATACATTCCACTGTGTTTACGCAGATGATCAATTTCACTCATCTGCACAATTGATGACGCATCATAATGTGCCATAGATCCTCCTAGGCGGCGATGTGACTACATAATTTCTTTGCAATTATGATTTTGTAGTTTTTTGAAAAACTCTTCTTCCGATAAGTTACCATATTTCATTTCAGCTTTAGCTAAAATAACGATTAAATCCATTCCCGTTCTTTCTGTAAAACTTGTACAGGACCAATATCCAAATGGGCAACCATGTCCTAAAATATATTTGATTCCTAAACGAATTCTTTCCCATAGAGTACGACTTACCGGCAATTGAACTTCCATCCACAATCCTAATTCTTCGTCCTCTTGACTAGTATCATTCGGATTGTAGACAAATCTGATAACGTGTTCCGCACAATCGCAGACACAATCAACATAATATTTCTCAAATGGTTTTAATTGGCTCATGTCTTTTCCTTAATTGTTTGTATTATTCTTCACCCTGAAGAAATCCAAAATCCATATCTTCTGGATCCGTAATTGTCTGCACATCTGCTTTCTTCTGTGTTGCTTTCTCTGTTTTCTTTGGCGGCTCGGCAAGAACATCCTCAAATGGATCTTCTTCGGATGCCGGTTGTCTCTTTGTAGTTTTTTGGGTTGTCGAGGTTGATGCCACTGAAGACGAAAAATCTGCATCAACATCATTTAGAAAATCATCATCACTTTTCACTGTAGTTGGTGTTGACTGCCCTTGCGATTTGGGACCACCATTATTCGTCTTAGCTTCTCCATCATCCATAAAGGATTGTCTAATGGACTTCAATACTCCATCATATAACATTTTGTGATAGGGAAGATTTGTGAAGGTATGCCTAACCATTTGCTTAAATAGTTCGAGCTCTCCATTCTCTGTCCTGAAGATATAGTTTTGAGCTTTACCTTGATGCAATATAGAAAAACGAAGAGTCTTTGGTTGTGTTGCAGTTTTGGATTTATCATCCACACAATCCAAAACCAACAACTTTCCATCACTCCTCATCAACGCTAAACGCTTCTTATACTTTTCATCTTTTGCATTGGGATCTTCAAATGTTCCATCCAATAGTTTATTCCAAGCACCCATGATCTTAAAGCAATCATACGCACTAATGGATGATACCATTTGATTATCATAATCATATCTCTTCTCACCTTCTTTTGCAAATCCAGTAGATGCATCAGGAAAAGGTGGAGTCCAAAACAACTGAAGAGTACCCTTGGTAATGGAAAGAGTCATCCCGAAAGATGCCATTTTGGGTTTGTAAAAAGTCAACGAATCCATGTTGCCTTTTATTTTAGCGGCCAATTGATTAATATCAGTCATCTGTAATCACCTCGTTTTTATAAGACTTTTTGTCAATAGCTGTTTCATACCCCATCAAGTTATCCTTTCTGATACGATCCAAAAAATCCTTTTGATCTACTAGTTCAAATGTCTTTTTGAAAACATTAACCATCCACGTTAAATCCTCTATTAGAGGATCATCTTGAAGAACCACATAGAAAATACCTGTATGATCTTCCTCTTCTGGATGATAGACTTTTAGATCAAAATGAAAATCCTTTAGATGTTTCAGAAAGGATTCAAACTTGATGAGTCTTACTGCATCATAACATGTAGGATGTTTAAGCATGTGACTACTATCCTACAATTTGGCCCCCACCCAATTGGAGACGCGGGCGATGTTCAGAAGGAAGTTGCTTACCCTTCTGTACAGACTTTCCATCGCTTTCAAGAGCGTGCCCTAAAGTAATCTGGCCTTTGTTCAAATCGACAGTGCTATCCTTAATCTTTTCCAAACCTGTCCGATTCATCGTCTCGACAATCGAAGTCGGAATATCGGGAAGCGTGACGTCAATTGTTTTGTTGTTAAGAATTGCCAACCGAACAACCAAATCATCCCCGACTACTTCATAATTCTTCAACTTGCCTTCGATCTTATTTGTCACCGCTAAAATTGTAAACATGGTATACCTCCGTTTACTAGTGAGAGTGATCGAACGATTTGAAAAGACACAGCGTCTTTCTATACATCTTCTTTCACTCATTCATGCAACAATCATTCATTCAGAAGTTGCATATATTTATTCTTCTGGGGATTCCTCATTTTTCAAACGAAGAAACTCTATATATTTTTCGAGTCGAACACATGCTGTTAATATATCTCCATAAAACAAATACTCCAAAGATTTGTATACATCCGTATCCTCTGGAATACCCCAATCATCTGCTACTTCAGATACATGAAACGTATTGTTATCCAGTTTGGCCGCAATTGATTCCCTAAAACTTTTGTTCTTCCAAACCATCCAACGTTTCATATACCAAACGGCTTTTTCGAGATCCTCAATTGGTTTACCCTTGTCCTTATATCGGGCGATATACTTAACTGAGTTAGCCAAATGAAACGGTAAATCCCATTCCTCTAATACCTCAATTACTTCGAATCTCCCTTTGATATAATGTCTCGGGCTGTTTATCATCTTATTAACGGTTTCAACTAATACTGTGTTTTTCGCCATTGTTGATTCTCCCTCTTTTGCGGTTTTGAATTTGTCCGCAAATATGGTGAAACAATCAGCAGCTGAAGTGAACTACTGGTCCCTAAAGGAACCAGCTTCCTGCGTTGCCGCAATACTATCCGAAAAATCGGAATGATTCTCCAAATAGGCCTGTCCCAGGCAAAGTATGTTTTTGGCCGCATTGACATCTCTATCTTCAACATAACCGCAACTGCAACTCATAGTTCGATCAGAAAGCGGCATAGTGTGCAACTTTCCGCAATTGTTACACATTTTGCTGGTATTATATGGATTGACTTCTATGATTCGGTTGCTCTTGTATTTTAAGAACGATATCAATTGACCCAAACACGAATTTCTCAATTCTCTATTTAATCCGGTTATTTCACTTTCTGACATTTTCTTCAATTGAAGATTTTCAATAACAATTGTATCAAATTTTTGAGAAAGGTTATAAGAAACCTTATGCAAAAAATCCGATTGTTTTCGGCTCTTTGCATCATACAATTTATTGATCGTCTTAGAAAGAAAACGCCATTTTCTTGAGTATTTTTTACATTTCTTGTCTCTCCTTGATTTCAGTTGATTGATTTGTTTATCAAAATATTTTGCATGATTTTTGTTCTTAATGATTTCACCATCAGATGTTGCAACAATATTAGTGATACCGAGATCAATGCCAATAATTGAATTACTTGTTTCTACGGATTTCTTTTCACCCTCGGACGTGATACAAATATACCATTTATCGTCTTTCGTTGTGATGTATAATTGTTTGATAGTTCCTTGTATTTCTCTGTGCTTAGAAATCTTAATTGATCCATATTTCGGAACTTTTACGTGATTATCCAAAATCTTGAAATGAAGTGATTGTGGATAGCAAATTCCAAAGAATTCTCTGCAGGATCTGAATCTTGGATAACCTTCTGGTTTTCCATCTTTACGAAGATCCAATTCCTCTTTGGAATTCCTAAGGAGATCATGAAATTTGTCGAAAGCTTTTTGCAATCTTAATGGAACTTGTTGCAACACCTGACTATGAATCTCCAAAAGAGATGGATCATCTTGTTTTAATGAAACCAATTCCTGTTGCTGATCATATCTAGTAATTTCATAATCACCTGTTAGATTTCTTTGTTCTAAGAAATAATTGTACAATCGATTAAGACGATTGGCGTGAGTCCAAAGCTTCCTTATCTGATCCTGTGTAGGATAAGCTCTGAACTTATAAGTAATCATTCGTCTTTCGAAATCCTTTTTGTTTTCAATATATTCCTTTAGAATCATTATATTGTAAGTTTGTTCTGCTTATTTCAAATGGGTTTATATATGAAAATTATTCGTCACCTACTGCCTAAAGGCAGAGGATTTCTTCTTGAGGTTAATTATCTGAGATTGATCCGAACATATATTTAGGAGCACCATATTCGGTAGTGGGAACAGGAAGAAGTTGGTTGACGCGTCTTTTCCAATCAGGAAATGTCTCGGCTAATCTATCGGGAACTGTGTCGTATCCGTCACTTCCCACGCATCCAACTCCTACAATCAAAGTTTCATACCCAACAGCAGTTGTGATTCCTTTAGGAAGCTTATAATTGACTAATTCTACATTGCTCCACCATTTATCACACCATTCATCCCTGCCAATACCCAAAAATTCCCAAAATGCTGCATCATCCTCATAATCCCTGACATTCAATTCCCATCCACAAATTACAAAAGAAGTGGAACTAGAATTTGATACGAAACCACAACGAATTTTCATTTCTTTGTCTCCTTTAGCATGGATATGTTCCAGTGAACAAATGAGGAGGTCCTACCAATCCAAAGTGTTCTCCCCAAGGCATAAGTTGATTAATCCAGTCAGAAATATCTATATCTGATTCATCCAATCCGCCTTCGTCCTCACCAGTGATTGTTCTTCCAAAGAACATTCCGATTTCATTAATATGTCTAACTGATCCAAAACTCTTTCCTTCCTTGGAAGAGATCATATCAATAGAATCGCATTCTTCACATCCTAGAGTTACACAATCGTCGCAAATAAACTTCTGACAAACTTCTTTCGGATCAGTTTCCTTCAATTTCCATCCAAGGAAAACAAAAGAACTAC
>Ga0172380_10004053_pt1 | contig 19300 bp, 23 predicted proteins | sample Leawe162metaG_FD_119747 | JGI IMG/M metagenome (GOLD analysis project Ga0172380, IMG submission 119747) | Leachate microbial communities from a municipal landfill in Southern Ontario, Canada - Leachate well 162 metaG | ecosystem: Engineered > Solid waste > Landfill > Unclassified | place... | reverse complement strand
ACCCTTAGCCTATTCTTTTTAAAGAAATACCCTTGTGGGCATCCAGTGGTGGCCAAAACCGCATGCTCCTGTGAGGGAGTGATTGGGATAATTCTATTGTAGTTCTCGTTGTGAGGAGTTCCAGACACGATCACATCAAGGCGCTGAAGCTTCATAAAGTTATCAGGCAAGACGTAGTCCTGTTGATTAACGTTCAAAGGAGTTGTGGAGCAAATGGTGTAATAGTTCTGCCCTGCTAAAATTAAGCTTTTCTGACACTCATATTGAGCGTTGTTAAGCCACGTATGAACCTGCGCTGGTGTGAAATATGTTAATTGAAGATCATCCAACCAATAAGAAACTAATTGGGTAAGTTCACCGAAATTCATCGTTTACTCCAAACAAATTTCAATGTTTGGATCCACATCATATGGACTAGGGCATTCGCCCCACACCGTGACCACAGGATAGTCATCAGTATTCCAAATATCTGCACATCCCCAAAGAAATCCATAAGTCAAAGTTCCAATGGCAGAGATTGTGTTGTTTCCGGTTAATCCGTTTGAATTTAATGCATTTCCGTTAACCGTTACATCCCACTGTTGGGCCATAAACACTCACCTCTATCCAAAGAGTTGTTCTCACAGATTCCTGAACACGGTTTTTCTGTGTTTATGCTCTATATACTCTCATCATTTTAAATAATTTTCTACCCATTCATGGGCAACTGATTCCCAACTGTACTTTTGTGGGTCTACTTTGACGCCCTTCCACTTTTCTTGATCAATAGCCTCGGTAACCGCTTTTGCATAAATCATATGCTCATCCACAGTCACACAGTCCTCATCAATAATTTGACAGGGTATATCCTTTAGCGTTTCAGGCAGGGCTCCATAGTTCCTGACTATCGCGAAAACCCCACAAAGCGCAGTTTCAAGGGCAGATATGCAAAAGGTTTCCAAGAAATTGGTTGGGTAAAGCCAAATAGCCGCATCTTTATAGTGCTGAGGCAACTCACCTTGGGCCACGTTCCCATGAACCTTAATCCATGGCCTTTCAGCAAAAAGCTTTTCATAGCGATCGGCATCCTCAGCCCGACCCATTTGCCGCATGTTCTGAAAGCCGTAGAAAACATGAAGCTCCACTGGATGGGTGGCCCGAACAATGTCACAAATCGCAATAGCCCGATCCAGACCCCTATCTGGGCTTGAAACAAACACAATCTTGAGGGGATTTTTCTCACAGCTATTAATTTCTGTGAATCTTTCAGGTACAATTCCGTTTCTTGTAACCGTTGCCTTATCCTCAGGCACTCCTACCGCATATTGAACATATTGCTTTTGAAACTCACTTAAACACAAGTATTTGTCATAGACCTTGTGGTCCTGACAGCCCTGTGTTGCCAGATCATGTGACCACACTACGGTTTTTGCATCTGTGATCTTAACGTTGTGTCTCCATGCGATATGAAGAGCGGGCTTATGAGCAGAGAAATACTCTTGAAGCTTATTTGTTGGACGATACTCAACTCCAGAGAAAACAGCCTCTTTTTCACGAGGATTAAAGATAATTACTTTTCTGCCTGTAATCTTGTGAATGTGACGGGCCATCTCAATGGCTGCAATCTCACTGCCTCCCACGCCACGCTTTTTAGCCACTTCCTCATCCCACTCATAAAGTCCACCAAGGCATGTGATCACGACATCTTCACAATCCTTAGCAAATCTAAAGCCAAAGACATTCTTTTTAGCTTCATCAACCTGGATCTTCATGTTCTTTGCTTCAAGGTCAGTTGGATAAAGCTCGCAGCACTCTGCAATTTCTCTCTGAGCCTCAATAATCATTCCAAGCTTCATTAAGCAATTGGCGATAGCTTTGCGTGGATAAGCTGTATAGCAATCGGTTTGATTAAAGATGATGCTTGCCATGCCAGGGGTGGTTGTGTCTTTGCAGTTTTTTGCAGCGGAATAAAGCGGGATTGCCTCCAAAAACTTTTGCTGAGTTGTGTATGAATCACCGGCTATGACGTAATACTCAGCACGGTTAGGCGCTAGACTAATCCCCATTAGGGCAACATCGCGCGCCTTCTCATACTGCTTTAGGTTCATGTGAGCATACGCACAATATTGGAGAGCCAGAAGACGATCGGAGAACTCAAGGCTTGGGCTTGCACACGCAAGCATAAACTTTTCAATTGATTTCTCGTTTTGTGAATTCTCAAACAATTCTTTTCCATAATAAAAGAGCATTCTAGCGTCTGGATCTTTAATTTTCTCAATAACTGCAAGATTCCTGCCCTTATCGTTCTTTAAATCTTCAGTGGTTCTCTCGTGCCAAATAGACCAATTAAGTGCGTATGCAATTACGGTGTTTGGAACCGGTGGAACTCCCTCGTGAACGGGATAACACCACTTAAGGCCCATGTTTGGCTTAAAGACTCTCTCACGGGCAAACGTACAAACTGGGTTTCCCCGCCCATCATTAGCATAATGCCATGTGGACAAATGATAATCAGCTAGAGTCATCACTGACTCTTTCCATTTGATAAAAGCTTCTTTGTTTCTCAAGCGATCATCTAGATCCATCCACATCACATATTGATATTTGGATTTATCGACTTGCTCTAAGTTAAAGTTTCGTGCAGCACCGAAGTCATTGATCCAATCAAAGTGACTTAGGTGAATTTCCATGTGTGGGTGTGATGTTTTAAGGGACTCAATGAACTCAATGGATCCATCAGTACTTCCCGTATCTGTGAAATAGATGGCATCAACTGCGCCATCTACAGAGTCAACAAATGATTTAAGATGCTTGATTTCGTTTTTTAAAATAGCACATAGAGCAAGTGTGGTTTTTTTCATAACCACAACTTGGTATGTGCTAGTTAAAAAATCAAGTCTTCGTAGTCAGCGTTGGTTGATTTGTCAGGATTTTAGAAAACAAAAGAGTGCTCGTTCCGGTGGCGTATACTTGCCAGTTGCCGGTCGATTTATTAAAAGTCGCATCTGACTTCCAAAGCTCATCATTTCTTTTCACGTATCCGTAAATAGAATCAGGCGCAGTCGTAGTCCCATAGCTATCTTGTGGAAATCCTACTTTTTGATCAACAGTAGAAATAGGGTCCAGATTACCAACAACATACCTAGAGCTAGGATCAGTGATACTAACGCCTCCATCAGCAACAAAGAATACTGTATAGGTAGCTCCAGGGTCAAAAGTGAACTGGTAAAGACCGGTTCCTGATCCCACCTCTGTGATGGGAGGAGAGACCATGGCCGTTCCACCTTCTGTTAAGAACGTAGAAAACGTGGGCGACAACCCTGTGTAGTTTGATGGATCACCACTACCAAATCTTAAACCATATCTATTTGACATTTTCTTCCCCTTTTAAATGCTCAGTTAAAGCCATAGCTTGCTTTTCATCTTTAACCACAAGAGGTGCAAGCATCTCCATTCTACTTTGAGGATTGGCAATGGATAAGCCTAATTGAAATTTTTTCTCAGCAGAGAACGGTAAAGACTGAAACTCTGCTTTTAAATTGTGCGCTGAGCGAATGGATCTGTACTGTGCAACCTTCTCCCAGTTGCTCTGCTCAGCTTGCTCAATTCCCTCGGGAAACTCAGCCTGCACCTTGTCTTTAAGCTCAAGTCTGATTTTATTAAACTCATCTAACTGTCTTTTTAAATCTTCAGCACTTGTAAGTTGCTCAAAGATAGTTAAATCAGCAAGATCCATATCAGCTTGTGCCTCTATTTTATCCGCTAGACCTTCTGCTTTTTCTAATCGTTCTTTGGCTCGTATATACGTGGCTTGAGCCTTTTTAGCGTTGGCATTAAGCCGCACAAGCTCACACGATCTAGAATAAATTTCCTTGAGAGACTGGTAATATTTTTGAGAATCAGTAAACTTCTCAAACCCATCTCCAAGCGTTCCATAGCGACAAACATATCTTGTCATTCCCAAGCAAAGCTCTTTATTCAAAAGCTCTTTAATTTCTTTTCTAAGCTCTAAACTTGGAACGTCAAATATTTGATCTATGTTTTTAATTAAATCCATGCAGATGTCCCGCCGCCTCTCGCTGTTGCGCTTGATGTTGTTGCAGTAAAAGCCACACCATTACAAACTTCAGAAGTTAGAACCGTTGTCGATCCATTATATCCACCGTTTCCAAGCGCAATGTTCTGTGACTCGTTTCCTGCAAAAAAGTATCCGCCCGACTGATAAGTGTTTGTAATCGCCCCACTCCACGCACTTCCGTTCCATGCATAGGAGGTAGTAGAAATTTTGCACACTCCTGCTCCATTGGCTACAGCACCGTTTGCAGTTGATATAGCCGCTGGAATCACTGTTGCAGACCCAATAGAATTTGAAAGTGTTCTCGTTTGGTGGAGTGTTTGCGGTGTTGATCCCGTGTCAGACCCTCCAACGCAACTCAATAAATTATTCAAAACAAAACAAGAAGGCGCCGTATGGTTCACACCCCACGCTGTCAAAGAAGCCCATGCTCCGTTCCAAGCATCGCACGTTCCTTGTCCACCACCCGCTCCACTTGTATTTGATCCTTTATTACATACAGAATATTGAACAAAGAACGCCCCACCACTCTGTTGTCTTGCAGATCCACGGTTGGTTCCTGTGCTCCATGCAAATTTATTAAACAGCAAGTTTTGTGAATAAACAGAGTCGGCTGAGTTAAGTCCGTCCACTACCTGAAATAACGATCCATAGTTTAACTGTGATAAGCTGGCAAATCTCCCAGCCGTTCCTCCTGTTGCAGAAATTGCACTCCAGGCAACGTTATTAAATTGCTCACCATCAGCAACCACACCCGCTCCAGCATTGTTTGATGTCCCAACTGCTTTAAAGAAAGTGAGAAGATTTGGGTCATCACTGATTTGGCTTGTCACAATGGCTGCCCACTGGTCTTCAATCCTAAACCAAATTCTACCAAACTGATCTAGTGCATTCTTCTTCTTCTGAATCCAAATATCACCATTCTTACCCTGTCTGGGTGTGTCGCTTTGAACATACACTTTTGGGATGTCATCTTGTTGCTCAAAGAACTTGTAGTTCTGCTCGTTCTTAAGCTCCATATTGTCTGGGCGCACATAATCAACAGCTGCGATAATTGCAGTTGCTCCAGCTTGATAAGTTAAACTCACATCATGCCATCCAAGGGCAGCTGATTTCATAACGTTAAAATCAAATGCGATACTTGCCCCATCAAGAGTACAAGCCATCGACCCACCTTGAGTTCCCAAGAACGCAAAGTCAGTTCCATAATACTTAAAGGAAAGTTGAGAGTTTGTTGAGGCACCGAAATAAGCTGCCCCCCCCGCGAATATGTAAGAAGTCCCACGGGTCCAAATCCCAGTCAAATAGAGAGAGTCTGCGTAAGTTCTTTGTAGTCCACCCAAAGGCATAAGAGTTGCACTAACCGCATTGGCCTCACGATTAGCTCTGTCTACAAATGTGTCAAACGATGCAAGCACTCCATAGGAAACCCCAATAGGGTTAGCTTGCTCATAAAGATTAAGCTTTGTAATTGTGCAGTTAATATAACTTTGCCCAGGCGTGAAAACAAAAGAGTTCCAACCAGGTCCTGCTTCACTAAACACTGTTTGTTTGAAGATTCCAGTGGAGCCGAAGTTCTGAGTAAACGCGGTCACTCCGTTTAAGCTAAAAATACCATTGAAGATTCCGTTTGATGAAACCTCAATCTCGGCTGCTGAAAAGTTACCATCTACTTGAAAGAATGCAGCAGTATTTCCGTTAAATCCAAGACCAGGCGTTGCGTTCTGTGCGTTGATCGTTAGGTTGCGACCCCATGCTCTGTATTGAAACTCTGGATCAGAATAAAAATAACTTGCCACTGCGCTGACACCAAAACCATTTGGATCAATAAAGTTGTTTTGGAATGTGAAATCCACTGAGTCTTTTAAACAATAAAGAGAGGCAGAAATAGCAATAGTACTCCCCGCCATCCATGACTTATAAACAGTACCACTCACTCCAATATATAAAGCAGGCGTCACAGTAAGCGTGTCTGTGGATTGGTTTGTAACCATCCCAATATAGAAACTAGATCCAGACGCATACACAATACCACTGCCCACAGGGAAGCTTGCACCATGACCAGTTGTCACATCTAAAAGAGCCCCACCGCTTGCACCCACTCCAACGCTTTGTACGTACGGAGTTTCAACCGTGGTCACTTCATAGCTGAGATTGGCTAATTTATTAACTACTGATTTTGCACCATTTGGTGAGACAACAACGGGGAGATCTAAATCTGTCCCGACCAGTGTTGTAGAGAGTTCTTTATCAATATAAGTACTACCTGGAAATTGATCAATATTGGTGGTTGCGTTTTGAGTATAAACAATCAAGCCAGACAGACTTAAAACGCCATATTGATTGGCGCTAATTCTGTAATCATGGATGTTGTTGGTTTCAAGAGCAGAGTTATGCAAGTAAACGTTATAAAGATTCACTCCGTTGTTTACAGAACCAGCATTAAGAGAACCAAAAGTTAAGTTACTCCCAGCAACCGCATCAGTTGATCTTGCACAAGTTCCCGTTCCATTGGTTCCATTTAGGATCCATGCAACCTGTCTAATAACCCCAGTCACACCAAATCCATCACCAACGTTAATTGCGTCGATAGTCTGTCCTTGGTTTGACTTTCTCAGCCGCACGTTTCCATAAACATAAGCCCTTACATAGGGCGTGCTCTCAGAGAAAATAATCTCATAAGTTGGTTTGTTATCAATCCACTGAGTTCTGTCCTCTAGCTTTTGCAGGTCTTTAATAAAAAAAGTTTTAATTCCGTAACGAGGAGAATCGTCATTGGCAAAGCTATAGGAGAGAGGGTTTGTAGAAAATGTAGAGGTAAACCCATCATTGTTTGTAGCCATTCGTGACGTGTCTAAAAATTGGTCTTTAACGTACTGACCAGATCCGCTGGAGTTTCCTCCTCCAGTGCAACTGGGCTGAAATAATGTTTCAACAGTCATGATTTTACCTCTTCATGTTCATTTGAAAAAAGGGCAAGGGATTTCTCCCTCACCCTCCAATATTTAAAATATTGATATTAAGAATCTAAAGTGAATTGCTTAACGATATCGGATGTTTTTTGAACAACCAAATCAACAACCAATTGGTTAGTAGCAGTGTCAGCCACAGATGTGAATGCTGTGACCAAGTCACCGGCTTGCAATTGGAGGTTTGTAGCTCCAAGAGCACTCATTCCACTCCAACCCTGGTATCCACTTGTTCCAAAAGATTGCAGAACCAGCGTTGAAACACCAAGCGCAATGCTTGTGATTCCAGCTGCTACAACTCTTGCAACTCTAAATTCTACTTGGGGCGCACCAGACAAGCCGAGTGCTGCTACACCTACGAATTGAAGGTTGCAGGCATAAGGGATCAAAGCTACTGCGTAGCTAGTTCCTGTTACAGCCGCAGAAATTCGCGCAGTAAGCACGTCTCTTTGTTGTGGGGTTGCGTTATCACGATTTTGAATAGCCATCTTGTTTTCTCCTTGGGTCGAGCATATCTACACTCGACAAGTTTAAGTCATTTGTTGCCTTTGCAAAATCAACTCTCATATCTGCCGCTCGGGCACGGAGCTCATTTCGCAGGGTTTGTTTTTTAATTCTCTCATTACGTTCTCTGCGCTCACAGAACCTCTGGTAGCCAGTGTCGTCTCTCCAGGAATCAATCTCTTGAATCCTCTCAAGCAAGGGCTCTACCCCCCAATCTACGGGTTTGGAGCCCTCCTGCCAGTCTTCTGTGAAGCTCATAATGAATTGATCAACTGGTTTGGAGTATGCATAAACAACTCCATTCCACTCGAATGTGTCCATGCGAGAGGCCCGTCTCATTAGATTTAAAATCCCACCCATCGTCTGTTTTACAAACAAATCAGGGCTATAGGATTTCACTACTCTAGTTAGATATCGCTCTCGTGCGTACACAGCTAAATTCCTTATGGTGATACGTAGTTAGTTAAGCGCGCGCTTCCAGATGGTTTCTCTGGAAACATGTTGCAGAACAGGCGTAACCGACACTCAAACTGATCAGTACCAGTTTGTGCAATCATGTAGCTTCCTGTTTCATCAGCCCATTCAAATTCTGCGCCAAGAACATACTTCTTCCAACCAGCCATTGTTAAGAAGTTCATTTCGTTTCCTGGGCAATCTTTGTCAGCAACTACAGGGATAGCGCCATATGCAAGGTACGCTTCACCTTTGTTTGCAAAAGAACCATCTCCTGTAACTTTTTCTCCAATGAATCGTTTGTCAGAGATCAAAAGCTTCTCGTAGTAACGTTCAGTAGCGAAATCAGTCATGATTGCAGACACTTTTTCACCAGACTTGTAGCGAGTTTCGTTGATGGTTTGTTTCATCAAATCAAGACGCAATTGCTGTCCAGAAGCGTTTACAACAGTTCCGTTGTACACAGGGTAAGTAGCTCGGTTGATTCCGTAAATAGTGGTGCTCAAGCCATCCAAAGTAGTACGAATACCTTGAATTTCATTGTTATATGCACCAGCACGAACAAGAATGTCACCTACAGCAACAGTTACGTTTTGGTTTAAAGCCAAAATCGCAGTAGCTGTGCCAGTCACAGTATTGATTGTAACGGATGCAGCTTTTTGCACAGAGGTTACGGGATCATAGATATCAACTTCCATGGTTTGGAAAAGGTACTTAGATCCGTCTTCTCCAGTTGTTCTACCTGTAACAGTAATTACAGAGGAGTTAACCGCAGCAGAGGAAACAGTAGCCAAGTCACCGCGACCGTTCCAAAACAACTGACGGTTCACATCGTTCTTGGAATCCACGAGACCTTGTTCCATTTCATATTCCATGATTCCAACAAACGACCCCTTGTCACCTTGCGATGCTTTGATCATAGGACCAGTCACACCGAAACGGAGATAGTTATAGCGAGCAGTGATGATCGCTTGAGTTGTTGTTTGTTTTCCGATCGCTGGCAAGTTACCACCATCGCTAGTGGCACCGATACCAGGGTTACGAAGAACCTTGATAGGACGGTTTACTTGGAGACCATTGAATTTCTCACGGCCCTTTTCAGCGGCTCTGAATAGTGGAATTTCATCATTGAACTGGGATACGATTGGTCCTGCGTAGAAAATCTTTAAGATCCCCAACGCATTCGCAATACTAGCAAATTGGTTTGACATTTAATTAATCCTTTCATTTTTCTAATTCTTGCCACATTAGACGTGACGCCTCTTTAAGGTTTCGAGGTTGAACAGGTGCCATTCCTGGAATCTGCCCACCGGGACCTGGAGACTTCCCTCTAACGTTGGCATCTTTAAGTTTTTGTGTTTTTTGTTGATTGTACTTTTCAGCCAAGCTTTCAAAGCGCTTGTGTGAACGTTCAAATTGCTGCTCATACCACTTAGAATCTGGCTTAGGATTATTGCGCGGATCCTGTTTGTGCTTCTCGATTGCGAGTTGTGCACTGGAAATCACGTCATTCTCATTAGCCATTGGGTACTTGTCATTCATCTTGTCAAAGATTGAATTAATCTCTACTTCAGAAGCACGCACTGCCTGCTCCTTGTAAAAATTATAAACCTCATCAAGACGTGGATCAGAAATCTTCTGTTCAACTTGTCTCTGCTCAGCTTGTTGTTGCTGCTCTTGCTTTTTCTCAGCTTGTTCTTGAACTAATGACAGATAGTCATGATAACTCTCTGGATATAGTTTCTTGAATTCCTCAGCCAAAGCAGGATTAGCTTTAATCTTAGGAAGGTCATACTTCAGAGCTTGAATGAACTTTCGGTCCTCTTCAATCTGCTTTCTTTCTTCAGCTAGAGATTGCGTCTTCTGAGTGTAATCAGATTGCCTCATTAAAGCTGACTTTAAAGATTTTGGGTCCCAATCCTTCCCCTGAAATCGGAACCGCTGAAGTTTATCTAACTCCGTTACTTGAGGATTGATCTCCCCTGACGCAATTTTGTCAGATAATTTTGTTTTGCCATCATACTGTCCGTAATCTTGTTCGGGTGTAGCAGAAGGCTCTGATGAATCTAAATCGTTAAGACTGTCTGTGGTTTGGACTTGGTCTTCTAATAGCATTTTATATATTTCCTTTTCTTACTTCTTAAGCATAGATAATCGAACACGCTGAGCTAATGTCTTTGGTTTCCCGTTTCCATCAGCCATGTCTTCTTCTCTTGTATTTTTAAGCATGAAATCTCGAACTTCCTGCTCGATATCAGCCTTTTCAGCCATATCTTCCTCAGGCTTTTCTCCACTCATCATTTTCTCAATAAGAGAAATGTCTTGAGCTTGAGCTTCATCTTCATGTTCCTCATCAGGGGTTTTGCCTTCAATCTCAATTTCCACTGACGGCTTGTCCATTCCCTCTAAACCTTTAAGCTTACGCTTTTTGAGCGCCTCTAAAAGTGCTTCCATAATTCCCTCCTTAAATAAGACCTTCTGGTGCTATTTCTTGTTTTCTTTCTGCCAATTCACCTGATAGCTGAGCACCTGCTGGTGCCACCTCAGGCATTAGTTCCGCATTCTGTCCAATCTCTTGAGCCATAGTTTCTTGTGTTTTAGCTTGAGCCTGTGCCTGCATTTCAGGAGATACAGGTTCTTGTTTTGCTCCACTCATAATCATTAAGAAGCGTAAGCACTCTTCAATGACTGCCTCTAAAATTTGTTTTGAGACATCTGAGAGAAGAGAGAACTTTTCTGATTTCCTGTAACGATTAAGCTCTTGAATGAAATACACGTGATTATCCATCTCGTGAATGTCAGGCATGTCCCCAGCTTCAATCTGCTCTGTAATGGATTTAAGCATTTTGGCATCTAATGCAGAATCAATGTAAATCTCAGCCACATCACCATACTCAATTTGAGTGAGTACGTTCTGACGAACCTTTGGATCGGCAGGATCTCCAAGCAAACCAGACTGCCAAGCGTTGATGATTTCTTGACGCTTCAACACTTTGCTTCCAGGGATAGTGGAACCACGAACTACAATCACATCGTTATTGCCTTGAAGCTTTTCTCCAAGCACTTCAGATACAACGTATTCATTCTTACCAAGGTATTTCATCTTTCGAGCGGTTACATAGTACTTCTGAATGAAGTCTAAGATATGACCACCTGTAATAGCCCAAGCGTACTCATGCTGCTCAGTCATCACACCAATTCTAGTTTCATCTTGTTCAACTAAGAGCTGCATTCCAATGGCTGGAATCTGAGCGCTAGGCATTTGACCTTTTGAGGGCTCATTGATTCCTGAGATCTCTCCAAACATGGAATCATAACGATCTTGTTGTGTGAAGACCCATTGAGGAATTGTGGGAATATCAAGAGCCCGAGGTTCCCCACCATTAGGTGCAGATGGAACTGGGTCGTATTGCCAGATCTCACCGCTAATCTCACTTGGAGACTCCTGAATGAGTTGGTTGCCTCTAGGCGATAAGAACTTGCCTGCAACGGTTTTGTTAATCCAGTCTGCAATACGTCTCTCACCTTGGTTATATTGCTCACTAACGGGCCTTAAATGCGTTACAACGGCCTCTGGATAATACTTTCCACCGACTGGAATGTCGTCAAACTTAGAGAATGAGATCTTTCCAATTGGAAGAGGTTTATCGGCAAGCTTGATACCGTTAGCCACAACAATCATTCGGCCTTCAGGATGCTTGGTGGAGGGCTTTTGAAAGTAAGTGATTTCAATTGCGCTATTATTACCAGCCTGAGTTTGATAACCGGTAGCAGTTCCCCTGGCGTTCATGGTGGAGATTCTGCTCTCCCACTGAAGGCTCATAAGCCAAGTCTCTTCAGCTTTTACTTGTGCTCCGTTTTCAGGATATTGATCTTTAAAATATTGAAGGTCTCTCACCTTTGCTCGGATAAGATCATTACATTCATCAAGAGATCTAGCTTGAGGATCGGGGAAAACTTCAAAAGCAGACACGACTTCAACATCGACATCTCCCTCAAATATCCACTCACCATCTTCACCACGAAGCAGTTCTCCTTTTGCATCGTTCCAAAAAGTGTACAAATAAGCGTGGCCGCATTCTTGAAGCCACATGTAGAGAGCAATTCTCTTAAGGTTAAGCTTCAGGTCGTTCCATTTAGAATTCAGAACATCGAGTTTGAATCTAGCGTTGTCTTTAGCATCTTGGGTGTTGTCGTTTGGGATAACATCGTATTTGGGTGGGCTTTTACAAAGCCTAGCTAGCCTATTTTGAAGAGTAGAGATGATCTTGTTGACCTGAATTTGCTTACTTGGAAACGCCGATCCAGGACGATTTATGGGCTGTAAAGTTCGTGTCGCACTGCTAAAACGCAGCCCGTTAAAACCTACAACTGCCGCACAATTATTCATCCAGATGCCCTCATGGGAGATCCTGGTGGCCATAGAGCGACGTTCTTCAAGTTTTTGACGCACCCATGAACTAAGTTCTAACTCGTCTTTTTTTTCTGACATTTCGTCAATTTGTTGAGAGGACTTGGATCTGAATACGTCAAGAAGGCCCATTAGTTAAATCCACCTAAAACACCGCTAGCTTCGTCAAGATAGTCGTCGTCCTCTGAGCGGTGGACCTGAGGAGATTGCTTTTTAGATTCTCTCATATTTTTGGTCATTTCATAGTCGTAGAAGTTGCGGCTCATAATTTTATTGATGAGGGTGTGGATGTGGAATTGTTGAATGAGACAAAGGGTGAGAAGGGCGCCAATGCAGATTAGTTCTGTCATTTGACGATGATTCCGCCGCCAGTCCCGTGCATTTTCTCTTCCATGGACATGTTAAGGATGCGGTCTACTTCTGATAGTTTTCCAATGGGGGAGATGATGATGCCTTTATAGATAAAGAAAGGGGATTTTGGATCTAGGCCACGGGGCATGAAGTGTTTGATGATGGCATCTGAGGCTTCAATAGCGGTTTCGACGCCTTTGGCTAGTTCAACGCGGTTCATGAAGTCTAAGATTTTTTCATTTTGGATGTCGTATTCGTCTTCGAAGTCTTTGGAGACGGTGTCGCGGTTAAGAATCTTCTTGGGTCTGCCCCCCTTGTTTACTGATTTGGGCTCGGTACCATCTTTCATAATTTCCTGCATCGCTTGGGTTAGGTCGCTCATCTTTGATCTCCTTTTGTGGTTTGCTTGCAATTTTAATAATACTTGCAAGAGCATCTATTAAATCATCATATTTGCTTCGAGGGAATTTAGATAATTCATCTTCTAGGTCATTTAAGCCCTGCGCCAAAAACATGTTTCCCCATTCGAATTTAGGGACAAGTCCTAAGATGCGCTGAATTTTGGATTCATCGGATCCGTGGTTAATGCCTTTGATGGGAAGGTTAATGCTTTTTGCTTTGCAGGCTTGGTCGACCATGTGAAGGAGGGCTTGTTGAAAGGCTGTGGATTCGATGCCGATGCAGAAGGGTTTGAACTTTTCATAGAGGACAAAGCAGAGTTCTACGACTTCGGTGGGGTTTAGTTTGTAGCGACGGGCGAATTTGACGTACCAATTGTTATCCACGTCAATGTCGACCACAACAATTGCGGTGAAATCGCTGGATTTCTTCTGTGAGATTGCGGGGTCGATGAATGCGAAGGTGCGTTTGGTTTCAGGCAGAGAGGTGTATCGTTTAATCCACTCTGGTTTAAAGATCATTTCATCAAGGGGGATGATCTCGTTTTGATACTGGTTGGCAAATATGTATGAGCCCATGGTGCGTCTGAGTTTTTCAAGCGCTTGGGCGTTTAGCTTTTCGGGGAAGTAAAGAGAGCCGTCCTCACGGATAGCCCTCTCATATACAATGTCCCAACTCACTCTTTAATGATGGCCTTTGAGAAGGCTTCCCAAAAAGATCCATAAAGCTCAGTTGCGAGTTGGTCTGCCATTTTTTTAATGAAGGCATAGGCGTCATCATCGATGTCAATAATTTGACCGCGACAGACAGCACGAGCAAGTTCCCATTGGGTTTTTTTATCTTCTGGGGCTGGGCATTCAGCTTTTAGAAGGAATTCAGAGATGACAATGCCGACATCAAGACAAGGGGAGAAATATTGATCATTAACGTTTTTTAAAACTATTTTTGTGTCAATTTTCATACTTCTTCTTCTAGCAGTCCTTCAAGAATTTGAGAAGTGAGGCTCTCATCTAAAGCATAATGATGCATGTTAGATTCTTCTTCGTTTTGATTTAGTTCGGCGTCATCACTGGTGGCAAACCTGTAGAGAGAAGCAATGGTTGCTTGGTTTTTTAAATCGTGACCAAGAAAAAGAACTTTGTAGAATTTACCGTTTTTTTCAAACATTAGATTACCCACCATCCAGTTGAGGTAGCGCCGGCTGCTACAACGGATGTCCTTGCGTATTGAGTTGTTAGTGGGACGGAGGCCGCACCATCAATTGTTTCACCCGAGAATGCTGCAACGAGTACCGTGTTAGCTGAAGCGTCGATTTTTTTAATTAAGTATCTTCTACCAATAAGGGTTGTGACGCCACTTGGGAGAGTAATGGTTACAGTTCCGCCAGTTGCATCGGCAACAACAGCACAGTGGCTGGCACCCAGGGTTAAATTTGTTGATGTAGATGCATAGGCAATATCCATACCTTGGCGCATTTGAACAACGTCTCCAAACCGAGCCAGACCTAGGCCTGTTTGAATGGAGAAGTTTGTGGATGCACCAGTAATGGAGCCAATATTTATACCACATTTAAAGGGTCCAGTTGGGTATGCGTCTGTAGCAATCCTTATGGCGTTATAGCTTGAAATGTCTGCCTGATATTGCCCTAGAGCACCGGAGTTTTGGAAGGCGTCTATGTATATCCCACCAACGCCATTAGCAGAAGTATTTGTATAACTAGCTCCTACGGTTGAAATTAACCGATTAGTAATTCTGTATCCATAAATTGTGGCGGTATCTGTGACGGTATTTCCGGCGGTATTTCTATCGATAATAGAGTAGAAGGCATGTTTTTGCCCACCTACGGCGGAAACAGTAGAGGGGATTGTAACCCTAGCCAAATTAGATGCCATGGCGTTTGCGGCACCGGCGACCGTCTCTGTAAACAAAGAAACAATTTTAGATTGCCATCCAGTTCCGCCGCCTTCTGTGGCAGTTCCTACCAATAAATTTCCGTTGGTGACGCTAAATCTTCCTCGATCAGTATTGTTTTGATAGAAAATTAAAGCGGTATCTTCTCTGTTTCTAATTTCAGCGTTAGCAGAAGAATCAATACCAAGATCAAAACCATCTGAGGAAGTTTGACCAGTTGTTGTGCCAGCAGTGAGCTTTATGGTTGAGGCCGTGGCCGTTCCTGAGTCTAAATGAAGTCTGGCTGCGGCGTTATAAGCCGTTGGACCTGCACCTCTATTTAAGAACAGGTTTCCAACACTGCTCATTGAGTAACAAACCGAATTTCCGTAAATGAAAGCAAAGTGGGGGGTTCCTGCAAGCAAGACTAGTCTGTGGCCTACTAATCCTGAAATACCAGCGGGGGATGGTTCTGTGAACATTTTAAGACGGAAGTTACCAACGCCATCGTTTCCAAAGGCCGCAACGTTTGCCTCACCACTTGTAACGCTGTTTGCAAGCATTCCAACGCCTAAGGCAAGGGAACCGCCTCCAAACAAGGGGGTAGCTCCGCCACCAATTTTAAGCCTGTTGTTTGTGTCGTCCCAAGAAAAGTTAACGTTGTTTTGAGATAACTGAGAACCTGCCCCGATAAAAAGGACAGAGCCTTGAGTTCCGCCAGTGATGACAGAACCAATCGATACAGTTGTTGCGCCAGTGGCGACGTCTCCACCAATGTTGATTGAAAAAATACGCATGGGTTACACTCTTGTTACAGGGACGTTTAATCCCCGCAGAAGTTGACAGGTCATAGTTGCGCCAATTGCGCTTAAAACAATATCTCCGGATAATTGAAGAGCGACGATTTCATTAGTGTCGACCAGATATTGATTGTTAGTGGCAAAAGTAGAACCATAAACAACGCCTTGGTTGGTGAAAGTGCCACCCTGAATCACAAGAGATCCGCCGCCCACCCATTTGAGCAGTGCGCTTACTTGAAAAGGAACGGCAGTAATTGTTGCATTAAGTGAGGTACCAATAACTAGCGTTTCAGCTAGAAGGTCCCTGATGTCATTTTGTTTATTGCTCATTTAGAAATCCCCTCTTATGACCATGATCGTATCATCATAATAGTGCCATTGTTTTGCGTTATAAAAAAGAGATTGTCCCTCATTTACAAACTCTCTCGGAGTGTAAGCCCGCAAATGTTGGATGCCGGACTTTTCAAAATCAGGGGTTCCCTGTCCAAAAGTATACTTCGGAGTGCTTAAAAAAACTGCAATTGGGTCTGGGCAATGTCGAATAAATGCTTGCTGCAGCTCTTGAGTCTTGTGCATGTGCTCAATAACCTCAAAGGCCACAAAAACCGTTGGACCAGTTGATTTGTCTTTCCAATAATCACCCAAAAGGTCTCGAGCTTTGGCTTGAACTTTTTTATGCAGAGCAATGCTTTTGTATGTGAACTTAAGGTTTGCATCTTTGAGGCCAAAGGGTAGCCAATAATCACCTGGACCAAAGTCTACAATGTGGGGGGTGATGGATTTCTCGTTCATTTCTCTAACGTAGTCTTTGATAATTTTACCGCGGGCTAGAAGATCGATTGTTTTGGTGTTTTTAAACTCTTCAGATGGGTCTTCAGCATAATCATCGCCGGTTAAAATATTATTTAAGATGAGTTGTTTTAGATTATCTATGGGTTTTGGCTTTTGATCTCTTAATTGAGCCGGGAGAAGTTCAAGAACCTGTAGGGCTCTTTCGGTTTCGTCTTGTTTTATAAGATAATGAGCAATGGTTAGGTAGCTTTCCAAAGGAAACGTCATTGGTGTGGTTATAGTGACATGGATTTTGAATAGTCAAAAGGGCTAGTCAAAGATCTTTTGGACGGGTGGGGCTTTGTGGTTTTGGTGAATTAGATCACTATCGGTATCATCAAAGATTTCGTTATCAAGAATGTAGCCGATTAAATCGTTTTGAGAGTATCGGGTTCCGACCACTACAATTGGGGAGCTGGTTGGGTGCTCCATAATAGCTTGAAGGTGTTTGTAGTGGTCGATAACCTTTTTACAGCCCTCCACGGTGTGTGAGTTCTTTGGAGAGTTGATGTCATCAATAATCGCAACATCATAATGTTGACCAGTTTTTTCTGTGCCAATTCCACCACATGTTATGGAGGCCTCTTTTTTAATAATTTTACGCGTGGCGACAATAATTTCACCTTCATTCCAGACGTTGGAGCGGAGGTTTCCAAACATGTCTCTGAAGTTTCTGGATTGCATGTGGCCTTTTATTTCGCGAAGTAGGTTTTTGGAGTTTCCGTAGAGTTCAGAGTCCAGGAAAATGCGTAGGTTTGGGTTGTTCAGTAAAAGCCAAATTGGATATGCGATAGAGCATATTGATGATTTAAAGCAGCCTCTAGGGACTACGATGAGTTTTCTTGGGGATGGCCTGGATAGAGCGTCACAAATGGGACCATGAGTGCGCTTTGTCATGTGAGCGTATCCGAGACCGTATTTTGCGAACTTAAAGAGAGATTCTTTGTATTGTTCAACTAAGAGTTCTTTAAGGGCGATTCTTTCTTTTTCACTCATCTTTCATGACTTGCCGCAATTGATCTTTAAGATCGTCGATTTCTTTTCTGGTTGCGGGGTTAACCGATTGCTCGATGTCTCTGAAGTCTTTTTGGCCTAATAAGTTTTGCCCGAGCCATTTTAGCATCATGGGCTGGCCCTCAAGGGCTGATTTAAATTGGGCACGGCGAAGGGACATTTTGCCCTTAGAGCGACCCTCTTCCATGATGTGCATGAAACGGCGTTCAAGCGTGTCCTTGGAGCATTTAAGAATGAGAGCCATTTCTTCGGTTGTACAATGAATGGATGCGAGATCGCGTAGAAGATTTTCGTCTATTTTTTTAAAAAGTCTAGCCACCTAGAGTTCCTTTCGGATTGTTCGAGGGAAAATTGATCTTGTATTATGAATGAGCTGAAAGAGAATAACAAGAGGGGTGGGAGATGAATCGAAGATTAGTGGGTCGTCGTGCTCAAAAAAAGGGTTCAGGCTTTGAAATAGCTTTTGAGGCAATATGTAAGGCTCAAAAAATAGGGTGTGTGAGAATTCCTGATGGTTGCAAGAAAGTTTTTGGGGGATTTGGGGGTTTTCCAAAATTAAAACAAGTAAAAAGCCCTTTTGACTTTATCTTAGCCTTCAATGGGCGGTGCTGTGCCCTTGATGTGAAGAGTTACGCTCAGAAAAGATTCTGTTACAGCAATATTAATCCAAACCAGGTTAAGCAGTTAAATAAGATTTACCAAAAAGACGTATCAGCTGGTTATTTAGTTTTCTTTAGCCGACAAGGATATTTTTGTTTTTTTAATGCAGAAAAGCTAGGGGCTCTTAAGCCTCGGGAATCTCTGGGTATTGAAGATGCAGATATTTCCATGCGATCTGATGCGTTGGATTTAACGGCTTTGTTTGGGGATTGATGGGAGACTGACAGAAGCACCTATGAGGCCGCTTTCTTTTGGAATCAGCCTTAAAAGTGGGTTTTCATTAATCATGGTCTGTCTAAGGTCATGGTTTAGGTCATATTCAGCTAAAATTACTTTTTTATCTTCAGAAAATTTCCAGCTAACCTTTGGGCCATAATAAAACACAAGAGTCGCAAAAGTATTATTAGCACTATAGTTTTTTTCATAAAGCATGGGGCCAAGTTTTCTTAAATCTGAATTTCTAAATTTACATCCATTTTTCTTAGCTTTTTCAAAAAGGTCTACAAGTTGGTAGGTTGTTTGATCAAAAGCTTTTTTACTCTTTGAATTTTTGCTGTTCATCACATTCCTCAAAATGGTTGGGGATCTAGGATTCGAACCTAGGGATGCTAGAACCAAAGTCTAGTGTGTTAACCAGCTTCACCAATCCCCAAAAAAACTATTTAATCTAGTTTCACGTGAAACAATATATATGCGATCGTGAACTATTTGGAAATCATATCTCGCAGAAACGCGTTTAATGAGAGATGAGATTTTTCAGTATGTGGTCGCATACTTTTAATCTCCATTTAGAACTTGTAATTCTTTTTCTAGGTCGCGATTTATGGCGTTTTCTTCGCTGAAACCTGATTTATAGCGCGCTTTTAGTTTTTCAATGTTTAGTTTGGCTATTTCATCAAAAGAACAATTCAAATCTCTGCAGAGAAGAGCGACATACCAAAGAATATCACCAAGCTCTTCTTTT
>Ga0172380_10004052_pt1 | contig 19309 bp, 14 predicted proteins | sample Leawe162metaG_FD_119747 | JGI IMG/M metagenome (GOLD analysis project Ga0172380, IMG submission 119747) | Leachate microbial communities from a municipal landfill in Southern Ontario, Canada - Leachate well 162 metaG | ecosystem: Engineered > Solid waste > Landfill > Unclassified | place... | reverse complement strand
CAGACTCACTCAGGACGAACGGAGGAAAATGGCAAGCCTCAAAACTCAGGATGAATGGAGAAAAATGGCAAGCCTCAAAGTTCTCAAGAAACCGCTTTTTTGTTCATAAATATCAATGGCGCACATAACAACAATAGCCGCATATAATCCCTTAAACGAGCGCCAAACAGCAACCATAACCCCTGTTTCTTGCCAACGCCTTTCGGCCTGCGGGCGAATATTTTACTCACCACGAACGGGGAAGTTTGACCCTGTGCCTCGCGCGTATGCTGAGGTTATACCTACATTATTTTTAATCCGTTCGCCCTGAGCCTAGCCTGCCCTGAGCTTCGCCGAATGGGCGAAGGGTGAACGGATTAAAAATAATCCTAGAAACCTCCGTTGAACGGGCTGGAGTGTGCGGTTTTCCGGGTGCAGGGCAAGCGCAACGACGAAGAATGGTTGTTCCATTCTGAGGAGTTGCAACGCCGCCATGCGCCCGGAAAACCGTGCAATCCAGCTCGTAGCGCTCTCACCATACGGGTGAACGCAAAATATATAACAAAGCTGTTTAGAACCACCATGTTACACAACTTGGCAAGCGGTCAACGGAGGTTTCTAGGATAATGTAGGTATAACGTTTCTTGGCATATACAAAATACAAGGTGTCGGGAATGCGCTTTATCACCAAGGCTAAAACAGCCTTTTCCGCAACCCGAAATATGTCCTCAAAACCCAATATGAGCCAATATTTTTTGGTTCCGGCAATTGTCCGGCTAGGATGATAAAAAAAACGCCGCGCATGTGCGCGGCGTTTTTGTAGGCTGAAATTTCCTGCCTGACGGCCTGGTTACTCCTTCGGGGCCGTTTTCTTGGCGGAATCGCCGCCCGCCATGTGCTCGTAGAAGGCGAAGCGCTTGTTGATCTCGCTTTCGAAATGCGCCAACATGCTGCCGCCGCTTTCGTTCATCTGCTGCACCAGTCCGCGGAAGCGCGGCTCGTTCTTGATGAACTCCTGGTAGGACACCGATGGTTTGGCCGAATCCATCACCAGCGGGTTCTTGCCCTCGGCGATACGGCGTGGGTCGTAGCGGAACAGCGGCCAGTGGCCGGTGTTGACCGCCAGTTCCTGCTGCTGGTGCTGTTTCGACAGGTCGAAACCGTGCTCCACGCACGGGCTGTAGGCGAGTATCAGCGACGGCCCGTCGAAGGATTCGGCTTCCAGGAAGGCTTTCAGGGTGTGGATGTCTTTCGCGCCGTAGGCGACTTTGGCAACGTAAACATTGCCGTAGCTCATCGCGATTTGCCCCATATCCTTCTTGTTGGTCGGTTTGCCGGCGGCCGCGAACTTAGCGGTGGCGCCCATGGGCGTGGATTTGCTGGCTTGGCCGCCGGTGTTCGAATAGACCTCGGTGTCGAGCACCAGGATGTTGACGTTGCGTCCCGAAGCCAATACGTGATCCACGCCGCCGAAACCGATGTCGTAAGCCCAGCCGTCGCCGCCGATGATCCACACGCTCTTTTTCACCAGTGCGTCGCTCACGCTCAGCAGGTTGCGCGCCTCGGGGCTATCGATCCCGGCCAGTTTCTTGCGGAGCGTTGCAACGCGCTCGCGCTGTTGCGCAATGCCGGTTTCGTCGGATTGCTCGGCGTTGCACAAGCCTTCCGCCAGTTCCGCGCCGATCTGGCCTTGCAGCTTATGCACCAGTTCCCTGGCGAACTCGGCCTGCTTGTCTATAGTCATGCGGAAGCCCAAGCCGAATTCGGCGTTGTCCTCGAACAGCGAGTTCGCCCAGGCCGGGCCGCAGCCGTTGGCGTTGGCGCTGTACGGCGTGGTCGGCAGGTTGCCGCCGTAGATCGAAGAGCAGCCGGTGGCGTTGGCGATCACCATGCGGTCGCCGAACAACTGGGTGGCGAGACGGATGTAGGGGGTTTCGCCGCAGCCGACGCAGGCCGTGGGGAATTCCAGCAGCGGTTGCAACACCATCGCGCCCTTAATGGTGGAAGTGCGCAGCCTCGTGCGGTCGAATTCCGGCAAAGTAAGGAAATATTCGAAATTGGCTTTTTCCTGGTCGCGCAGTGGGGGTTGCGGCTGCATGTTGAGCGCCTTGTGCTTAGTGTCGGTCTTCGACACCGCCGGGCAGATGTCCACGCACAGGCCGCAGCCGGTGCAGTCCTCGGGCGCGACCTGATAGCTGATGTGCATGCCGGCCTCGAACTCCTTGCCCTTGACCTGGATGTGCTTGAAAGTGGCAGGTGCGTTCTTGGCCAAATCGGCGGGAAACACCTTGGAGCGAATGGCGGTGTGCGGGCAGACGAACGGGCATTTGCCGCAGAATATGCACAGTTCTTCATCCCACACCGGGATTTCCAGCGCCAGGCTACGCTTGTCCCACATCGCGGTGCCGACCGGCCAAGTGCCGTCGGCGGGAATCATCGACACCGGCAGCAAATCGCCGCGCCCGGCCATGATTTCGGCGGTGACGCGCTTGACGAAATCCGGCGCATGGGCGCCGACAGTGTCCGGCATCTCGAAATTGCTGGTGGCGGCTGCGGGCACTTCCACGCGGTGCAGGTTGGCGACGGTTTCGTCGATGGCACGATAGTTGCGCTCGACGATGTCCTTGCCTTTCTTGCCGTAAGTCTTCAGCGCCGCGCCCTTGATCGACTCAATTGCGGCTTCGCGCGGCAACACCCCGGAAATCGCAAAGAAGGCGGTCTGCATCACGGTGTTGATGCGCCCCCCCATGCCGGTGGCCTTGGCAATCGCGACAGCGTCAATGGTGTAGAACTGGATTTTCTTATCTATCATCTGTTGCTGCATCTTGCGCGGCAGCGTGTTCCACACATTGTCCGGCGTGGCGGTCGAGTTGAGCAGGAACACCGCGTTTTCGGCGGCGTAGTCGAGCATGTTGTAGCGCTCGATGAACACCGGCTGGTGGCAGCCGATGAAACTGGCCTCGTTGCGCCCGATCAGGTAAGTGGAATGGATCAGCTTGGGCGAGAAGCGCAGGTGCGAGATAGTTGCAGCGCCGGCCTTCTTGGAATCGTAGACGAAATAGCCTTGCGCGTAGAGTTCGGTTTCTTCGCCGATGATCTTGATGGTGTTTTTGTTCGCGCCCACGGTGCCGTCCGAACCCAGCCCGTAGAACAACGAGCGAATCACGCCGTCGCCGGCGTCGATGCGATACTCGCTATCCCACGGCAGGGACAGATGGGTGACATCGTCGATAATGCCGACGGTGAAGTGATTTTTCGGATGAGCGCGCTCCAGTTCCTCGAACACCCCCTTAATCATGCCCGGCGTGAATTCCTTGGAGGACAAGCCGTAACGTCCGCCGATCACGCGCGGAACCTGGGCAAACTCGGTGCCGCCGGAAGCGAAATACTCGGCAATCGCCGTGACCACATCCTTGTATAGCGGCTCGCCGTCCGCGCCCGGCTCCTTGCAGCGGTCGAGCACGGCAATGCGCGTGACGCTGGGGGGCAGCGCCGAGAGCAACGCGCTGGCGGCGAAGGGGCGGTACAAGCGCACCTTGAGGATGCCGACCTTCTCACCGCGCGCCGTCATGTGTTCCACGGTTTCCTGCGCGGCTTCGGCGCCGGAGCCCATGAGGATAATGACGCGCTCGGCATCTTCCGCGCCGACATATTCGTAAATTTTATAATGGCGTCCGGTCAGCCCGCCGAACTTATCCATCGCCGCCTGCACAATGGCCGGCATCGCGTCGTAGTAGGTGTTGACGCTCTCGCGTCCCTGGAAATACACGTCCGGGTTTTGCGCGGTGCCGCGCACCACCGGATTTTCCGGGTTGAGGGCACGGGCGCGGTGCGCCTGCACAAGATCGTCGCGTATCATCTCGCGCGCCACCTCGTGGCTAACCTGCGCCACCTTGGCAACCTCGTGGGAAGTGCGGAAGCCATCGAAGAAATGCATGATGGGCAAACGGGATTCCAATGTCGCGGCCTGGGCGATTAGCGCCATATCCATGGCTTCCTGCACCGAATTCGATGACAGCATCGCAAAACCGGTGGAGCGCGCCGCCATCACATCGCTATGGTCGCCGAAAATCGACAAGCCCTGCGCGGCCAACGCGCGCGCGGCCACATGAATGACAAAAGGCGTCAACTCGCCGGCGATCTTGTACATATTGGGGATCATCAGCAGCAGCCCCTGCGACGAAGTGAACGTCGTCGCCAACGCGCCGGTTTGCAACGCGCCGTGTATCGTGCCGGCGGCGCCGGCCTCGCTTTGCATTTCGATGACCTGCGGCACCGTGCCCCACAGGTTCTTGATGCCGTGCGCCGACCAAAAATCGGAAAACTCTCCCATCGGAGAGGAAGGGGTAATCGGATAAACGGCGATCACCTCGCTGGTGAGGTGAGCAATATAGGCGGCGGCTTCGTTGCCGTCTATCATAACCATGTGGACATGTGACATCAGGAACCCCTAATAAACCATATTTAGTTCAACAAGATAAATTCGCTGCAAACGCACCGCCCCATCCGTCCGGGAAACGATCCGCAAGCTATCAATCTTATCTATATGACCTATATATTACAAGTATTGTAAGCTGAAAAATACGCAATATTCCCATTAACATTCCCACAGTCGCAACTCAAAATCATCTTGACCGCATCGCTTGCCGTGGATAATCCTAAAAACCGCATTTGCTTAACCGCAGAGGCGCTTCAGACGCAGAGAAATAAATGAGTTGCAACAATTTTCCGCTTCACCAAATGGGTGGTGTCGCGCGACACCATAACTCATTGTTTTTTTCTCAGCGCCTGAAGCGTCTCTGCGGTTCAACTGAGTATTTTAGGTTGATATGCACGTAATCCATGTGCGCCCTAAGCCGGACAATTGCCGGAACCCAACAGGGGGTAGGGTGGATAAGCGCAGCGCATCCACCGAACGGTGTTTCGGAATGTTCAGGTGGATGCGGCTCGCGCTTATCCACCCTACCCAAGTCCACCCTACCCAAGAGCCGCGCCAGTGCTTGATCTACGACACGGATGATCCTAGAAAGCTCAGTTGAACGGGCTGGAGTGTGCGGTTTTCCGGGTGCAGGGCAAGGCGCAACGACGCGCAATGGTCGCTCCATTGCAAGGAGTTGCAACGCCGCCATGCACCCGGAAAACCGTGCAATCCAGCCCGTAGCGCCCTCACCAAACGGGTGAACGCGAAATATATGACAAAGTTGTTTAGAACCACCATGTTACACATCTTGGCAAGCGGTCAACTGAGCTTTCTAGGATGATGTTGAAAACGCTGTATGCATCGAATGTAGGGTGCAATAAGCGATAGCGCATTGCACCAGGTGGTGGAGGTAAGGAGATGTTTAGGGTGTGTGGTGGTTTCTTACATCCGGCGCAATGCCCGTTGGTTATTGCGCCTTACGCGGGTTGCGGGATTAGTTCTTACTCGTCGAACAGTTCGGCATGAGCACCGGTGCGAACAAAGACAATCAATCCCCCGGATTTCTTGTCATCAAGGCGATAGGCAAGCAGAAAATCACCACCGATATGGCACTCTCGATGTCCATTCCAGTCGCCCTTGAGCGGATGATCGCGCCACTCCGGCGCCAATGGTTCGTCGTTGGCAATCAACAGCAACATGGCTTCTTTGAGCCGCTTCATGTCATATCTGCCGGAACGAAGCAGCCGCTCCCAATCCTGAGTGAAACGCTTGGTGTAATCCGCTGTTCTTGGAAGTGCCGCCCGCTTATTGCTTGCCGGCTTCTTTTTCGAGGGCATCGAACAGTTCCCGAGCGTCGGCAAAACGGGCGCCTCGCGTGCGGACGATTTCATCGGCTTCGGCCATTGCGGCCAGAGTCTCGGCATTCGGCGCCCGCACCTCAAACGGCATTGCCTTTTCAGCCACCACGCGCTTTAGGAACACCCTCACCGCATCCGAAACGCTCAGCCCCATCGAGGACAAGGTTTCCGTAGCCTGCGCCTTTACCTCTTCGTCCACACGAACGTGGATCATCGCTGTTGCCGCCATAACATACTCCCACCCGATCAACGTAATACAATGTATCGCATTCAAAGGGAAATCGCAATCACCAGACGCAACAACCGAAGCCAAGTAGGGTGGGCACCCTACCGGGCTGAGGTACGAAGCGCATCAGTCGCGGAGTGCCGGTGGTTACTCGAACGATGCGCTTCCTTCGACAGCGCATCCTACGTGGGCTATGACTACTCGCCTTCCGGCAACTGATCCGATGGCTTCTTTGAAACGTTTTTCTTACTGAGAAAACCGGTGATGACTGCGGCAACAGTAGTCACGGAAACCGCTATTGCAACATTTTCATGCCCAAGAAGGGAGAGAACCAGAATCAGGAGAAGAGATGCCCACACCAGACGTTCCGCAGTCTGCCGATTACAGCGGTCGTTTTCGATCAACGCCATCTGCCCACGCTCTTCCAACCCCCTGATATGTTTTCCATTAGCCTGAAATTCTCCGCGAATAACCTGCGCCGTGCCGGGGAGCACTTCGTCATACTCCTTGAATTGTTTCGCCGAAGGCATGGGGCCGGAATGCCGCTCGCTTTTGATTGCCGCGATGATTTTGTGCGCAATTTCCCCCTCCACACGTTCCAGCAAAGCAGGTTCAAGCGGAATAGATGTGGCAACCTCCGGTTGGGAGGGAGTCACCGCCTCAGAGGATTGTGGGGAGGTTTCGCTTGACATGCAGATTCTTGCCTTCATGAGCGGAAATAGCGGCCTGCATCTGCACGCCAGTTCGATTCCATGCGCTATTGGTCAGAGACTCCACGCTATGCGAGATGGGGGATTGATAATCCGAGCTCGGAAACAACACGAAAACTTCAGACAAAGCACCAAGGATTTGCCCAACATGATCGTAAACGGCTGATTTCATGGTTGCTCCTACTTTCATTTCTGGGGATGGTAACGATGATCCGCTTAACCCAAGTTTGTCATTCAACAAAAAAACATATTTATAATCATATTGTTGCCGCACTACAGTTTTTTGCAGTGCCTAAACTGGCATATAACCAATTGATTTCACAATGTGTTTTTCCATGATAAACTTGGGTTAACGTAATACAATGTATCGCATTCAAAGGGAAATCGCAATCACCAGACGCAACAACCGAAGCCACTGAGTTTTCATTGATTAATCGACCCATCCAGCGGGCCGTTTTCCTACTCCTGCCTTGTAGAGCCTTATCCGGCGCGGCTCTCAGCCAAGTAGGGTGGGCACGCTTTTTGTGCCCACGCGGAGATTGCAATGACCGCACCGCGTGGGCACAAAAAGCGTGCCCACCCTACCGGGCTTAATCGACCCGTCCAGCGGGCCGTTTTCCTACCCCTGCCTTGTAGAGCCTTATCCGGCGCGGCTCTCAGGGCAGAAATCGGCGCTCACGCGCCGCACGCATCGCCAACGCGCAAAATAACCTCCAAAACGGCTGAATCCCATTATGAAACATCTTTCTGCGCTGATTCGTTGACGACCGGTGTTATCATACCATGATAGGGTAATGTTTCGCTGGGGATTTTCAGTCCAGCCAAGGGTGGACATATTTTTGCACCCACGCGGTTAGCTGCGGTGATTTCCTCATACACAAAAAACATGCATACCGGGCTTTGTTGGTCGGCTTCCTTCACTTTCGCGTGTAACTTGTGGTTATCATGGCCGTGACGATGTCGTTGAGCAGCCGCCCGCGAAAGTTGGTCACGGCGGTGTTTCTATGGGTGTCCAATTCATTCATCACATCGGGGGGGATTTTCCCGCCGCTACCGGGTGCATAGACAATCAGCGCGCAGCCGTCGGGTTTTTTGTCGAGGATTTTTTGGTGCGCATTCGCCCAGTCGGGCCAATGGACGAGATATACGCTTGCTTGCTCGGCCCGGCCTATGTCGCCTTCATTGGCTATTTCGCAAATGTTCTTCTCATCGAACAAGCCGGAATCCGTCAGCAGCTTTTTCAAGCTGGAAAGATTGTCTCCTTTTGCGAATAGCGCGATCTTCCTGTTCGCCAGCCCTTTCCCGAGGCGGATGATTACCGGCAGGATGCCGCGCGCCCATAACACGCACCCCCAGATTACCCCCGCTATCGCAATGATAAAGATTACGACATGATAGTTTTCTACGATGTGCTTAAGCGTCTCCCAAATGTTCCCAAGTATCTCCATTTTCAGTTTCCCTCCCCACGTTCAAAAACCGTCTTGTAAGCCTTATATTCGTTCGACTTGGCCGGCGAATTGCGCCATTCGCGTATATCGTCGCCGTGTATGCCGATGATTTTCTCCAGGTATATTCCCCATTTATCTCCCAGCGCCGCTTTGGTCTTGTTGCGTTCCTTGCCGAATTTTTCCGCCAGTTGCTTTAGGGTGAGGTTTTTTACTTCGGTCTCAATGCGTTCTTCTTCGCTGACCAGCCGCCCATACCCCGCCGCCGTTTTGGCGCCCGCGCCCAGCCATTCGAGCGCGCACGATAGCGCCGCCATGACTTCAGGCAATTCCGCATCGCCGCCGCGCGGTGCAATGGCGAACATGAATTTCGGCTGGTCCGCCACCAGAAAGGGTACGGGAACCGGGTTATGCCAGTCGGCGGGGGTGACTTCCGGGTTCAGCGGATCATCCGCGCCTTGTTCGTACCATGCGGCCATGTGCGGCGTCATGATGTCGGCCTTGAGTTTCACCGGCTCAATGGGCAATGCGTCGAAGAAGATGAAGCCGCCGGCGGCTGTGTCGCGTTGGGGTTCCTTGTCTTTGCTGCCGAACCAGCGGTGCAGCGTGGCGGCGCGTTCGTCTTTGTCGTCGGCGAAATCCATCCAGGCTTCCACCCAGGCGCGCACCAGTCCCTTGACCGCCGCGCCGGGAAGGTAGGGCGCGCCCAATGTCGGGTGCCAGAGGAAGCCGTTTTCCACGGGGTGCGGATTGCCCAGGCCGGTGGCGAAATGCCACGGCGCGGCAAACACCGCGAATTCGCCGCCGAGCGCGCGGCACAGCGTGACAAGACGGTCGCTTGCGGCCTGCAAGGCGGTGGGGTCGCCGGCTTTGCCCTCGACGGTTTTGAGCCATTCCCTCTTGCCTTCCTTGAATCCTTTTTTCTCATCCTCCTTGTAAACCTGCCATTGCCCGTCATACTGGTCGAAAAAGCGCTCGTACCACAAGCCGCGATGGCCGTCGCCCAATATTGGCCGCGCTTTCCGCGCATCCCGGTAATAAAGCGGCAGGTTGGGCGCGTTCATTGCTGTTCTTCCTCCATGTAGGCTTTGGCGAATTTCTTCACCCAATCGAGCACCAGCATGGCTTCGGCCTGCGCCAGACGGTAGGCGCGCATGTCGTTGGCGGTTATCCCTTGCAGCAGGTCGCAGCCCGCATAGGGTTGCCCCTCCTTGGCGAGCCAGCCGCATAGCAGATCGTAAAGCGCAAGATAGGCGATGCCTTTGGCGTTATCTTCCGCGCCCTTGCTGCGATAGAACGCCGCCGCCTGCCCCAGCCCGTTCATCCTGATCATGGCTGGAAAGCTCGCGGCGTAGCTCTTGAATTCCTTTTGGCCGATGCCGTTTTTTTTCAGCGTTTCGACCTGTTCCAGCGCGTATCTGGCGCGCTCCTGCTGCATCGTTTGCATGGTTACGCCCCCTCCAGCGCCTTGACCGCGCACCATCCCATGCCGACGGTTTCGTTGCCGCCCAGTTGCAAATAGGGTTTCGCGGAAAACAGGCCGGTGACATTACTCATGACCGCGCCGGCTTCCATCTCGTGATCTTTTTTGCGCGATTTGTTCGCCGCCAGCGGCACATACAGCAGGGTTTCCGGCGGCAGGGTTTCCTCGTACCACAGCATGCCCTTGCGCACGGTCTTGGTGTCCGCATCCAGCGCGATGTGGGCGTTGATCGGGACGGCGGTCTGGGTCAGGTGGGCGTACATGTCGTCGGAGACGATAACCAGCCGCCGTTTCAGTTCTTCTTCAACGCCTTCCCGCGCCATCAGGCGGGCAATGGCGGCGCAGCAATCCGCGATATTCGCCGCAGCGTTAAGGGTATAGCGATATTCCTCCAGAAAAAGATCGCCGCTTCCCGCGCACACCCAGGCTTGCGTGTCTGAAGCGACTTTGGGCGCTTCGAAACTAAAGTCCGCCTCCAGCCCCATTCTTTTCGCGTCGCGCTGCAAGCGCGCCAGCGCTTCGGCGCAGGTCACCCACTTGAACGCGCCGGTCAGCGAGCGCACCGGCAACAGCAGCAGGCGCGCGTCACCCACCGCCAGCGCGCCGGCGTTGTCTGCGGCGTGCAGGGTGTCCGGGCCGAACAGGGCGAGAACGTCGCAGTGATCCTTGCCGAAAACACCCTCGGCCTTGTCGCGCAGCGCGCCCTTGACGGCGGAGCCGAATACGCACGGCCAGCCGTTGTGGCCTTCGCGCTGGATGGGCAAGTCCACGCCGCCGACGGCGCTGCCCGCGCCGGCGTGCAAACTGGTTTCGGTAAGCAGACCCAGCAGGGCCGTGGCTTGGTTGTTCATGCGTTTTCCCCCGGATGGTCGGTAAAAAATTCGTTGCGCTTCCACAGGCCGCAAGCAATCGCGCCGCGCCCCCATTCCCGGTCGTCGCCGAGTTGCCGGCCATGCAGTGCGGCGATGGCGGCGGCAATGTCCCCGTTATCCACCGTGCAATAATAGCTGCTGCCGGGCGGGATCAGGCTTTGCACGGCGCGCGGCTTGCGCCCGGCCATATCCCAGCCGCCCTCGCGCAACACCTTGCCGAGCACTGCGGCATGGAGCGTGAGGGCAATGCCGTCGATTGCACCGCGCCAGACATCCGCGCCATTTAAATTGACCGGCTCGGGCGCGAAACCCGGCGGTAGCCAGCCGGTTGCGCCCGCACCGAAACGCGCCGGGGTCAGCAGCACCAGCATCACCCCCAGCGTGTCTGCTCCCGCCGCCGGCATGGCCGGCCTATCCGGCGTTGCGGTGAAGGCGATGTCCGCAAGACGCCCCTCGCTGCCCAGCCGCACGATGCGGTTTTCGATGCCGGTCCCCTCCAGGCCGCAGATGTCCGCTTCGATACTGAGTCCCTTCTTGGGGCGGATATGGCGGGATTGGTAGAGCAGGCCATTCAGCACGGTGCGCGCACCGTTGTCCCGCGCTATGCCGAGACGCGGCTCAGTCGCGTACAGGTCTGCCTGACGGTGAAGCTCGCCGCTCTCCGGCACGCCGCCCTGCAACACTTTTTCCAGCCCGGCGCGGGTGAGCCATGCGCCGGACAGCGCGCGGTATTCCCGCCCCGGCGCTTGCGGTAAGCGGACGTTGCCGCCATGCGTGCGCACGGCGGCGCCGATGCGCAGGCGGGCAAAGTCGGCTTTATCTTCCCGTTGCAGCAGGAACCATGGCGCGGGATAAAGCCGTTCGCCGTTTAACGATAGCCAGACGCCGGCAAGCGAGAGGCTGGCCAAATCATCGCCATAGCCGATGAGGTCGTACAGTTTTCGCCCGTCGGGCAAGGCATAATTTTCCCGCTTTTGGCCGAAGCACTTCCAGTCCGCGCCCAGCGCATCGCCGATGGCCGTGCGCACCGCACCCAGCACGGTGCGCGGCGGCGGCGGAAAAACGCTGGCAAGCTCCGAACCGCCGATGGCGTCGAACGGGCGGGATTCGCGGAAAAACAGCGTGTCGAATGCGCTTAGGCGCAAGGTATTAACCGCGCTCATCGCCCCACCCCCTTCTGTGCCAAAAAGCGCACCAGCAGCGCGCCGTCGGCATCCAGGGGCTGCGGTTCGAACGTCGTTTCCTCGCCATTGCGTTTGCGCAGGGTAGGGCAGCACTGTTCCAGCAGCGGCTGCACGATCTTGCGCGCTTCGTCCATAGTCTTGGCTGTGGACGCGCCGGAGTTGAGATATTCCATCGCCATCAGCGAGACGGCCTGGGCATTGTCCAGTATGGGCGTTTCGCCCCGGTGCGGATTAAGAAACTGTCCAACAATGACTTCCCTTCCGGTGCAAGTCGCTAGTATTGACGCTCCCTCCCCTTCAAGGGGAGGGTTGGGGTGGGGATGGGGTTGTTTGGGCAGAGAATCGTTTATAGCAACACTTTTGTGGTCAGCAACCAGCTTGACACTGGGAGGCGACGCCATTCGGACGGCTTTGCATTGAAGGTCCCGCCGGATCGCATTCACCCCATCCCCACCCCAGCCCTCCCCTTGAAGGGGAGGGAGCCGCGATGCAGGCATGGATCGGGAGATAATTAATGGACAGTTTCTAAGCAGATCGAAGCGTTCGCCGATACGGTGAAAAAACTTTCCGGAAAAACGACCGGCTTCGCCTTCCGCTTCTTCTATTTTGCGGTTTTGTCGGAATTCCTCCGCCAGCCACTCGATGACAACGCGGCCATCCTCCAGCGCGATTTCCCACGGCATCGCCCATTCCAGCGCCATGCCGCCCGGCTTCCACACGCGGCAGGCGATGGCGTCGCGCCCCCGCCCGTCCTTGGCGACCTCATTGAGCAGATCGTGCGCATCGCCCAGCACCTTGCCCAGCGGCATCTTGACATGGGCGTATTCAATCGCGGCGGAAATAGAGGTGGCGACGGGCGGGGCAAAGCAGGCGAGATAATGTTCCCGCAATGCGGCGGCGCATTCCAGCGCGCATTCCAGCGGCAGCAGCGCCAACACATCGTCGCCGCCCGCATAGACGAGAAAACCGTTATACGCTTCGACAATGTCCGCCACCCCATACGCTTCGACAATGCCCGCCACCCCGCCGGTGAACTGCGCCAACCCTTGCGCGATGGCTGGCCGCTTGGACGGCTCACTCATCTGGATGCCCAGCTCGTCGCCATCCATCAGCAGCACGGCGTAAAAAGGCGAAACCGGATCAATGTCGGCAAGCCGACGCAGCGTCTTCAGCTTGGCGAGTAATTCTATGGCGTCTTCCGCCTTTTCCCCCCATAGATTCTTGTTTTCCAGCATGGCATCGAAAAAGACCGCACCGTCCAGCGCCGCCCATTTTCTTTCCGCGCCTTTGTCTATCGCAGCGCGTATGCAGGTGATGTTGCTATCCCACTCGCCATAGCTGCCGGTCAGTTGGTAAGCGTCGTCGTGGAAATCCCAGAGCGCCTGCTCAACGCCACTGTCTTCCTTTGCCTTGGCGATCAACTGCGCCAGCCAGGGTGCTGCGGCCATGTAATGCACCGACGGGACGCCGCTGGGCAGCGGCCAGCCTTGGACCGTCCAGCCGCCCGGCAGAGTCGCGCTCACGTCCTTGAAACAGCGAACGAAGCGGCGCTTAACGAAGGCAATGGCGCAGAGCATTTCATTGGGGCGCAGGTCGGTCGCCATGGTGGAATCACGGGATGCGCGCACCTTTTCCCAGAATTTTTTCGGCTTCTCGCCGGGGCGCGCCGCGCCGGAAAGCTCCTGCCAGCCGTCCATCATCATGCATTTCTCGCCCTCTTCGTCCGGCGGCAGATGCGTGCGCCTATACTTCAAGCAGTCCAGCGTGTCGGTCGCGTCGGCATCCGCCGTCAGCGCCCATTCGATGTCCCAAAAAGCGGCTATCTGGCGTTCCCATACTTTTTCGGTTTTTTCGTCGGCGATGCCTTGCAGGTCACATTCCCAAACCTTGCCGGCCAGTGCTCTCCAGGCGGTTTGCACCGTTAGCGCGACTTGCCGGGGGTCGAATCCCTCATCGACTTTTGCCATGAAACGGTTCGGGATGCAGCCCTGCTTGCTCCCCTCGCCGCCGTTTTCGACGAGCCGCATGAAGGACTCGTCAGGCTTGGGAAAAACCATGTCCCCGCCCTGCTTTCCGACCGCCTTCATCGCCACCGCCGACAGCCACGACAGGATGAACGACCCCGCCCAAAAATCCCGCGTGCGCCGCGCCTGGGCGACGAAACCTTGGACGGGGCCGAGGGTGAAGTGGAAATAGCTCATGGCAGCACCGCCTTTTTGTCGGGGAAGCGGGCAGGCGCAGTCGGATTCGGCGTAGCGGATGTATCGCCTACCTTGCCATCCAGAAAATTGGTGATGACTTTCCAGTCTATATGTTGATCGACAGGATGGCCTCCGGCATTGATCTTTTCGACATTTGGCAGGAAACGCGATTGCAGCAATAGGCTGACGCCGAGATATTCCTTGTCGCTCAAGCGATGAACGTGAAAGAACAATGGACTGGCGCGGCGTTCATGTATTGCGGCATTGACGATATACTTCTTGTTCCTGCTGTCGTAGTTGTGCGGTAGCCCGAATACGACACGCTTGGGGTGGAATGCCGGATTTGCGGCACGGAATATTTCTTCTTCCCTAAACCAATCGTGGTCGTCCTTGAACCTTTTTTCGGATTTCTCGCCAAGCACCTTGTCGTTTTTACCCCAACTACGATACTTGAGCATGGCTTTTCCGAATTTGTTCAACGCTTCGTAAGGGGAGTTTGCCGAAAACAGGCAGTCCAGGCGACTATCTTTCGAAAATGCCGAGTAATCCGGCTGTGGCGCACTGCCAAGGGCAGCAAGCAACGCCTTAATCTCAGCCTGGTATTGCTCTTGGGTCATCGGCGCAGCCCATATATCCTTCCCATCGCAAACGATTTTTTCCAGGGCGAGGCTGCCCATTCCATGGCGCGACCGGCTGCCTAAACCGCCCAACAGCCCTAACGCCTTGAGTGCGTCCAGAATCGAATCGTCAATTTGATTTCGCGCGGCCAGAGCAACGGTAAATGTCTGGTTTTCGTCTATGCAGGAACGGATTAGCTGACCTGCGCAAGTCGGGGGATTTTGATTCCGGCTGCCATAAGCCACCATCAAGCCATAGCCAAGATAACGTGCCGCATCTTTGCTTTCGAAAGCCTCGTGAACAGCCGGCGCAGCTTTCGAGGTAAGCCGATTGTGCCGTACAGTCAGCAAAAAACAGCCTTGGCCGCCCTGTTCCGCAGTCCCGCCGAACAACCGCGCTTCTTCGCCGTGCAAGGCTTTCAACGCCGCCTCATCGCTGTCATTGTTTTCCCGGAAGTGCTTCCAGTTCAGCGCGCGCCACCAGAACCTGAGCGCGCCCTTGACCGAGGGCGGGCGTATGCCGTCGCTGGGCGATTGATCCGCCCCGCCGATGAACATCGGCGTGACGATGCGAAAGACAGCTTCCATGGTGTTCATGCCTGTTCCTCCCCGATAGCGATGAAAGCCGGGCGTAGTGCCAGGGTAAATTTGTTCTCAGAAATTCATGATGAAAATCAATGATGGAAAACCTTTTTCACCGCAGAGGACGCGGAGGACGCAGAGGAAAAGCATGAGGGGTTTCCTCTGCGTCCTCTGCGGTGAATTGGTTTTTTCCGTGCTGAGAACAAATTTACCCTGGGCGTAGTGCCGTAGGATGTGGCTTCCGACAGGAAGTGCCACGCTCGCGCATCTTTAGCGGCGATACGCGACCGATGCGCCTCGTTCCCCGGCACATCCTACGGGATGGTTATGTTTTCGATGGCTGTCGCGCATCATGACCGAATTGGTGCGTTTTATCAATGGTTATTTTTCGATGTTGTCTTTTGATCGTTCCCACGCGTTGCGCCCATCGTTACTATCGTATGCACACAAGTCAATTCAAGCCGTTCATGCTGAGCCTGTCGAAGCACGAACGGCTTGAATTGACTTGTGTGCATGCATTAGCGCCCACGGGAGAAGGGTGAAAATCTGCTGAGATACCGTGGGATGTGCCGAGGAACGAGGCGCATCGGTCGCGTTTCACCGCCAGGATGCGCTTTTGCGTAACGACGGGCGCGCCGCGCGGGAACGAGGCTTCGGGGTGAAATTCAGGATGACGAGAGTGTGTAGTTGCCGCAGCCCATGGTGGTTTTTTGCCCCACGCCCAGCCATTGCCCCCAGTACAGCAGCGCGAATTCGAGCTTGTCGTCCGAGGCGGGGTAAGACAGCGCGCCGACGATGCCCGGCACCCGCAGCTTGCGGTGGGCGTTGGCCGCATTGTCGGCATTGCGCGGGGTGGAGGCGTATTCCCATTCGACCTGTTTTGCCGGGTCGGCGGCGGCGGTCAGCGCCGCTATGGCGCGGCTGCTTGCGCTCGTTTTCCAGCCGGGCGGCAAGCTAATCGTATCAGCCAGGCCGGGTTCGAGTTCGATCATGCGCCGGGCAATCGAATCCAGCACCGCTCCCAGCGTGGGGCAGTGCAGCACGCCGGTGGCGGGCAGGCGTTCGCGCTGCGCCTTGCGCGAGGCCAGCAGCAGCGGGGAGCGGAAGGTCAGGGTGTGGATGCGGCGGATGCGCTCCGGGTGCTGTGCTGCATATAGCCGCCGGTACAGGGTTTCCGGGGTTTCGAGGCGCGGCAATGCTTCGAGCGGACACCCGTCCGCAACCAATGCTTGCACGGGGTTTCCCGGTTGTTGCAACCAGGCGGCGCGGATGCGCACTTCGCGCCGGTTGATCTGTTGCGCCTGCCGGGCGAGCAGGGACTGTGCGATTTGCCGCCACACCTGCGTCGCCGCGCCGAACAGCATTACGCCGAAGCGCAGTTCGCAAGTGATGGTCTGGTTTACCGGCGGCGGCAGGATGACAAAATGCGCCGCCCGGTTGTCGCCGTTCGGGCGCAACACCGGCAACAAGTGCGGCGCGTGATGCTTGACGGCGCCCTCGACATAGCCGTGCAGCACCCCGCCCAGATGCGCCGGCAGCGGCTTGCACCCCGGCGCGATAGACAGGTCGAAGGTGAGCAACAGCAAGTTTTTCCTCCCTGGCGCGCGTGTGGGCGGTTTTCGCGATGAAACTTAATCGACCTGTGTAGCGGGCCGTATTCCTAAGCCGGACAATTGCCGGAAGCCAACAGGAGGTAGGGTGGATAAGCGAAGCGCATCCACCGAACGGTGTCCCGGAATGTTCAGGTGGATGCGCTTCGCTTATCCACCCTACCCAAGAGCCGCGCCAGTGCTTGATCTACGATATGTTCTTGTCACAAATTGCTTGTGACTTGGTCTGAATACCAGTCTTAATCGACCCCATCCAGCGGGCCGTATTCCTACACTGGGAAGCTACCGCAAAAAACCTGGTGGTTGACGTCTTAATCGACCCCATCCAGCGGGCCGTATTCCTACATTACAACAACCTGCCTAAGGTTACCTCGCTACCTGTCTTAATCGACCCCATCCAGCGGGCCGTATTCCTACAAGCTACACGCCTCAGGCGGTGATAACTAGGCTTGGGTCTTAATCGACCCCATCCAGCGGGCCGTATTCCTACAGATCAACGGCAGCGGCGGCACGGCACTAGCGAACGTCTTAATCGACCCCATCCAGCGGGCCGTATTCCTACCAGCGGGCGGTTGGAGAAATCACACGAGCATATCGTCTTAATCGACCCCATCCAGCGGGCCGTATTCCTACAGCCCATGCGCGCTTCCGAAATGCTGACCTTTCTTGTCTTAATCGACCCCATCCAGCGGGCCGTATTCCTACAAGATCGAACCGGGTAGCGCCGGACCGTTCATCCGTCTTAATCGACCCCATCCAGCGGGCCGTATTCCTACGACTTCACGGCGGCTTTTTTGATCTGCAAATTATGTCTTAATCGACCCCATCCAGCGGGCCGTATTCCTACGCCAGACACGGAGGGTTTCAAAAAACGGTGTTTGGTCTTAATCGACCCCATCCAGCGGGCCGTATTCCTACTTGGGTGAAGCGCCCGGAAGGATGGGTGAATCGGGTCTTAATCGACCCCATCCAGCGGGCCGTATTCCTACGCTTAAAATATTGGCCAGACTGCGTCGAGACGATGTCTTAATCGACCCCATCCAGCGGGCCGTATTCCTACGCATATTACGATCGTGCGTGTAATGCCTTTTCCGTGTCTTAATCGACCCCATCCAGCGGGCCGTATTCCTACCTCTACCTTGTAGAGCCTTATCCGGCGCGGCTCCCAGGGCAGAAATCGCGAACCGCGCGCCGCACGCATCGTCAACCTGCGAAAAACCCTCCAAAACGGCTGAATTCCCTTATGGAACATCTTTCTGCGTTGATTTGTTGACAAGCGGTATTATTATACCATGATATCGTGAGGTTTTGCCGGGGGATTTTTCAGCCCGTCCCGGTAGGGCGCAATGCCCGTTGGTTATTTCGCTACAGGTTCGCGCTGACTTTAGCCGCCGGTGAGGGACATTATGCGCACGATTTTGCCGGGCTTGTCGTTGAATTCGTGGCGGTGCGGTTTGAGTTCGATGGCTGTGCGGATGGCCGACTCCAGTTCCGCGTCGGAGACGCCGGCGCGCAGCAGCGGGCGCAGTTCGAGTTTTTCGTTCTGTCCCAGGCACAGGAACAGGGTGCCGTCCACCGACAGGCGCACGCGGTTGCAGGTGTCGCAGAAGTGTTGCGACAGCGGGGTGATGAAGCCGACGCTGAAAGCGCCGTCGGGCGATTGCAGGTAGCGCGCCGGGCCGCCGCCGGGCATGACCCCGTCCACCAGGCCGAAGCGGCTTTGCAGGCGCGCCTTGACCGGTTGCAGGTCGAGATATTGGCTGTTGCGTCCGGTTTCGCCCATCGGCATGGTTTCTATCATGCGTAGCGTAAAGCCGTGTTCGATGCAAAAGGCCACCATGTCGTCGATTTCGTCGTCGTTGACGCCGCTCATGACGACCATGTTGATTTTGATCGGCGCAAAGCCTTCCGCCTTGGCGGTCATCAGGCCGTCCAGCACTTTGTCGAGGCAATCGCGGCGCACGATCCGGCTGAAGCGTTCCGGTTTGAGCGAATCAAGGCTGACGTTGAGGCGCGCGATGCCGGCCTGGCGCAACGCTTTGGCGTGTTGCGCCAGCCGGGTGGCGTTGGTGCTGAGGGATAGGTCGCGGATGCCGGGCAGTGCGCCCAGGCGTTGCGTCAATTGGGTGATGTCGCGCCGCAGCAGCGGCTCGCCGCCGGTCAGGCGCACTTTGCTCACGCCCAGCGCGGTGAATGCGCCGACCACGCGCACCAGTTCGTCGTGGGTGAGCCAATGCGCCGGCTCCTCGAATCCGTGAAAGCCTTCGGGGATGCAGTAGGTGCAGCGCAGATCGCAGCGGTCGGTGACCGACAGCCGCAGATATTCGACCCGCCGACCGAAACGGTCTTGTAAAGGTTGTTCGTTAGACATAAGCGCGCATACTAAACTTTTTGCCGGACAATACAAGCGGCGCAGCGGGGATGGCAGGGTAAATTTGTTCTCCGCCCAGAAAAAAATTATTTACCGCAGAGACGCCGAGACGCCGAGAAATCAATGAACCTAGAAACCGCATTTGCTTAACCGCAGAGACGCAGAGAAACCAATGAGTTACAACAATTTTCCGCTTCACCAAATGGGTAGTGTCGCACGACACCATAACTCATTGTTTTTTCTCAGCGCCT
>Ga0172380_10004051_pt1 | contig 19311 bp, 19 predicted proteins | sample Leawe162metaG_FD_119747 | JGI IMG/M metagenome (GOLD analysis project Ga0172380, IMG submission 119747) | Leachate microbial communities from a municipal landfill in Southern Ontario, Canada - Leachate well 162 metaG | ecosystem: Engineered > Solid waste > Landfill > Unclassified | place... | reverse complement strand
ACGCCCAAACGAATTTTTGAAATCAGCGTCATAAGAGCCGTGCTCTAACCGGCTGAGTTATGCGCCCAAATAAATTTTATTATTTTCATCATAAGAGCCGAGCTCTACCACTGAGCTACACGCGCGTAGCAACCGTGGGGCGATTGCTTATTTCTTCGCAATCCCTATTAAATTTTCGTACTCTTCTTTTTCGATGGTCTCTTTTTCGATCAGCCGCTTGGAGATTTTTTCAAGGATGTCTTTTTTCTGATTTAAAATTCGCGCCGCCGCATCCTGCCCTTCCTTGATTATTTTGGCGATTTCATCGTCAATTTTGGCGGCGATTATCTCGGAATAATTGCGCGGGCCTTCAAATTCCTGCCCCAAGAATGCCGATTCCTCTTTTTCGCCGAATACAATCGGTCCCAACGGCGACATTCCATATTCTTTTACCATTTTTCGCGCGATTTTGGAAGCAACTTTCAAATCATTGGACGCGCCGGTTGACGATTGGCCGAAAGTCAAAATTTCAGCCGCCATTCCGCCCAAAAGGGTGGCAATTTCGGCAATGAAATCATTTTTGGTGCGCAGCTTCTTTTCTTCAATGGCAGTTTTAAGCGTATAGCCGGCCGCCATTCCCCGCGAAATTATGGAAATTTTGCGTACCGGTTCGGTGCCGGGCAGGGAGGATGATACCAGCGCGTGGCCGGACTCGTGATAGGCGGCAATCCTTTTTTCATCTTTTGAAAGCAAGTGGCTCTTTTTCTCCGGCCCCAACATTACTTTTTCAATTGATTCCAGAAGTTCGGTTTGCGCCATTTCGGCTTTGTTGCGCTTGGCGGCCAGCAAGGCCGCTTCATTAACAACATTGGCAAGATCGGCACCGGAAAATCCGGGCGTGCGTTCGGCAACCTCGCGCAAATTGATGTCTTTTGCCAATGGTTTTTGGCGGCAATGGATTGCCAATATCGCTTCGCGATCATTTACATCGGGCAATTCCAAAACGATGCGGCGATCAAACCGCCCCGGACGCACCAATGCCGGGTCAAGGTATTCGGGGCGATTGGTGGCGCCCAAAACAATAATGCCTTCGCCGCTTTCAATACCGTCCATTTCGGCCAATATCTGGTTTAATGTTTGTTCCCGTTCTTCGTGCCCGCCGGTAATTCCTACGCCGCGGGTTTTGCCGATGGAATCGATTTCGTCAATAAAAATTATCGCCCGTTTTACTTTGTGCGCCTGTTCAAACAGGCTGCGGACGCGGCTGGCGCCCACGCCCACGAAAAGTTCAATGAATTCCGATCCGGAAATTGAAAAGAACGGCACATTGCCTTCGTTGGCGATGGCTTTGGCCAGCATTGTTTTTCCGGTGCCGGGCAAGCCGATCAACAAAACACCGCGCGGGATTTTGGCGCCCATTTTCAGATACTTGTCGGGATTTTTTAAGAAATCAATAATTTCTTGCAATTCTTCTTTGGCTTCTTTTAATCCGGCAACATCGCCAAATGAGGTTTTTTGTTTTTCATTGTCGCCCAGAATTCGCGCCTTGGCTTTGGTGAAATCGAATGCCTGCATAGCGTTGCCTTTGGCCTGGCGGAAGATCATCGCAAAAACAAACAAAATGATCAATAACGGCAAAACGCTGTAGAGCAGGGGGGCGAGCCAAACCCAGACGCTGGTGTCCGCCTTCGATTCAAAAGTAACTTTTGCCAAGGCGTCGGCATTGACACCCAAATTCACCAATGTTTGGGAAAGGGAAGAGTCGATTTCTTTTTTCGCGGTGGCTTTGGAATCGTCGTTGTAGTCTATCGCCAAAGTGTCGTTGGTTATCGCCACATTTTTAATCTTGGATTGGTTGATGTCGGCGACCAGCTGGGAAAGGGAAATTTCCTCGGGCACCGCGGGTTTTTGCGAGAATAGCGAAAACAGGCCGGCAAGCGCGACCAAAAAAATAACCACGAGTGCGAAATTTTTGAAGAGTGATTTCATCATCCTCCGTTTTTTACTCTTGTTCGGAAGCGTCTTTTTTCAAAGATAGAAACACTTTACCGTTGCTGATTTCGATAATCCGGGCGCTGGTTTTGCCGCCGATCCTGAAGTTTTCCGAAAGGTTTTTGGCAAGTTCCGCGGGGATTTGCGCCACAGGGATCAGCCCTTCCACGCTTTCGGTGCCGAAGCGCACAAAAATGCCGAATTCCATTATGCCGGTGATGTCACCCTCAATCGTTTGGCCGGATTGGTATTTTTTCAGCCGTTCTTCGCGCTGTTCCATTTCCGCCATTTTTTCCGACAGGATGATCTCGCCGGTTTTGGGCTTCAAATTTAAAATCCGTACCGAAAGTTCGGTGCCCACGAATTTTTGCAATTCTTTGAGGATTTTGTCCGGATCGCCGCCCATCACTTTGGGATAATGCGCGCTGGCCAGCTGCGAAACGGGCAGAAATGCCGGCAGTCCCGCAACTTTGGCGATCAGGCCGCCTTTGTTGGCGCCCATAATTTTAATATTTACAGGCGTGTGGGTTTCCGCGCTTTCGCGCAGTTCGTCCCAAACCAATTTGCGCGTGGCGCCGCTGACCGATAATTCAATGTAGCCTTCTTCGTTTTCCAAGCTTACGATTTTAGCCGAAATTGCATCGCCTTCCTTGATATCCTTGAGGCGGTCTTTGATCTCATAAAACTCCTTGCCGTAAACAATGCCGGTGCCGATTGCGCCCAGATCAACATACAATGATGAGCGCTCCTGGGCGATAACCGTTCCTTTAACAATTTCTCCGGTTCTCGGAGGATTAATTGAAGCGACGGGAGCGACGGCGCTTTTAGGTGTTTCTTTTGTCATAGTCTTCACCCTACAACATTTTAAGTTAAATTTCAAGAGGTTTGCATTTATTTTTTCCAGCAGGTATTTTAAATGGGCTGTAATTTTTGGTAAAATTTGCTACATTCAAATTGTGGCACAATGCGGGGAGCAGGGAACAAAATTAAAAGGGTCGAACCCTTTTTCAAAAGGGTTCGACCCTTTTCAAATTAAATTTCATTTATGGAACAAAATTTTAACTCAAAGGAGCGGGAGGAGAAGATTGTTAAGTTTTGGAAGGAAAACAAAATTTTTGAGAAATCGGTGGCGCGCGCGCCCAAGCGCAAGAAAGAGTTTGTGTTTTATGAAGGGCCGCCTACGGCCAATGCGCGGCCGGGGATACATCATGTGGAAACGCGGGTTTTCAAGGATATGGTTTGTCGCTACAAGACGATGGCGGGTTTTCGCGTGCAGAGGCGCGCGGGCTGGGATACGCACGGCTTGCCGGTGGAGCTGCAAATTGAAAAAAAGCTCGGGCTTCACAATAAAAAAGAAATTGAAAATTACGGTATCGAGGAATTCAACCGGGAATGCCGGAATTCGGTTTTTGAACAGATTGGAGAATGGCAGAAATTGACCGAGCGCATCGGTTATTGGCTGAATATGGACAAGCCGTATATCACTTATGACGCCGCATATATGGAATCGGTGTGGTTTATTTTAAAACAGGCCTGGGCGAAAAAACTTTTGTTCCAAGACTATAAAGTGGTGCCTTATTGCCCGCGGTGCGGTACCGCGCTTTCCAGCCACGAAGTGGCGCAGGGTTATCAAAAAGTTAAAGAACCGTCAATCTATGTTAAATTCAGGATTTTAAATCCGGAAATCAAAAATACTTCTTTGTTGGTTTGGACCACCACGCCATGGACATTGCCGGCCAATGTGGCCGCGGCGGTAAATCCGGAGCTGGACTATGTGAAAGCCAAACCCAAAGACGGATTGAACGAAACGCTGATTTTGGCGAAGAGCCGGATTGCGGTTTTGGGCGACAATTATGAAATCGTGGAAGTTTTGAAGGGCGCCAAATTGGTTGGTTTGCGCTATCAAGCGGTTTTCCCCGCGAGCCTGGAATCCGAAAAAACAATTTATAAAGTGATCGGCGCCAAGTTTGTTTCGGCACTTGATGGTACGGGCGTTGTCCATATCGCGCCGGCTTTCGGCGCCGAGGATATGGAGGTAATCCGCGCGCAAAATCGGGAATTGAATGCCCATGGTTTGCCCGAGTTTCCGGTGATCTTGAATGTGGGCGAGGACGGCGCGTTTACGCTGGCCGCGGCGAAATTCGCAGGAATGTTTGTAAAAGACGCGGATCCGTTGATTATCAAGGATTTAACCGGGCGCGATTCGCTGTTTAAAGTTGAGCCCTATGAACACGATTATCCATTTTGCTGGCGGTGCAAAACGCCGTTGTTGTATTACGCCAAAAAAAGTTGGTTTATCAAAATGACCGCGTTGCGCGAGCAATTGTTAAAAAACAATCAAAAGATAAATTGGCTGCCGGCGCATTTGAAAGAGGGGCGGTTCGGCGAATGGTTGCGCGAGGTTAAGGATTGGGCGATTTCCCGCGATCGTTATTGGGGCACGCCTCTGCCGGTGTGGAATTGCGCGTGCGGCAATATGGAAGCGATCGGCTCGGTAAGCGATTTATTGAGTTATCGTTATTCGCAAAATCGTTATTTTATCGTTCGCCACGGCCATTCGGCGCGCCAGGTAAAAAAAATTTCTTCTTGCTGGCCGGAGCCGGATCCTTTGCCGTTGACCGCGAAAGGTAAAAAAGAGGTTTTAACCACCGCCAAAAAATTAGCCAAAGGAAAGATAGATTTGATAATTGCTTCGGACTTGTTGCGGACGAAAGAAACCGCGAGAATAATTGCCGAAGCCACCGGCGCCAAAATCGTCTATGACAAAAGGTTGCGCGAAGCCAATGTCGGCATTTTCAACGGCGCCGATCCCAAAAATTTTTGGGATTACATATCAACGAAAAAAAATCCCCTTGCCGCCAAACCTCCTAAAGGCGAAAGCTTGGTGATGGTTCGCGACCGAACATACAAGCTGATGGCGGAGATTGACAAGAAATATGAAGGAAAAAACATTGTTTTTGTTTCTCATGAACTTCCGTTGACAATATTGGAACACACATTAAAAGGCGTGCCGGCGCCGGTGATTCTTGATGGCCGCTACCGTGGCAAAATCAAAAAAATTGAGACCGGCAAGTTCCGCGAGATTGAATTCAAGCAATTACCGTTCGGCGACGGCATGGAAATTGATCTGCACCGGCCGTATATTGACAATATCAGACCGCTTTGCCCAGATTGCGGGCAAAGAATGGCGCGCGTGCCGGAAGTTTTGGATTGCTGGCTGGATTCCGGGGCGATGCCGTTCGCACAAGCGGGCTGGCCGTGGCTTGGTAAGGCCGCCCTTCGGGAGGCCGTAGCTTCAGCGAAGGCCCCAAAGTTATTTCCCGCGGATTTTATCGCCGAAGCGATTGATCAAACGCGCGGCTGGTTTTACACGCTTCTGGCGGTATCCACGGCATTGGGTTTTGGCGCGCCGTATAAAAATGTGGTTTCGGCGGGGCATGTGCTGGACGATAAAGGCGAGAAAATGTCCAAGTCCAAGGGCAATATCATCGATCCTTGGCAAATGGTGGAAAAATACAGCGCCGACGCGGTGCGCTGGTATTTTTACACGGTCAATGATCCGGGCGATCCCAAGCTTTACAACGAAAAGGATTTGGAGCTGGCGCAAAAGAAATTTTTGCTGACATTTTGGAATTGCTATGTGTTTCTAAAAACCTATGCGCCCAAGATTAAAGCGCCGGCCGCGGTGCGGCCGGCCAATGTGCTTGACCGCTGGATTGCGACAAGGCTTAATGAAACCATTACGCGCGCGGCTGAATGTTTGGAGCGGTACGATATCACTGCCGCGGCCCGGGCGATTGAATCATTTACCATCAATGATTTGTCGCTGTGGTATGTGCGGCGCTCGCGCCGCCGCCTGCAGCAGCCCAAAAATCCGGCCGAGATGAACCAAGCCGCCAAGGTTTTTGCCTATGTGCTGGCCAGTTTAGCCAAGATCAGCGCGCCGTTTATCCCGTTTTTGAGCGAGGAAATTTGGCAGGGGTTAAATGGCAACAATTATTCCAAAGCAAAATCCGTGCATCTGGAACTTTGGCCCCAAGTTTCAAAGAAAAAAACCGCGGATAAAGATTTGGGCGGGCAAATGGAGCGCGTGCGTGAATTGACGGCCGCGGTTTTGGCCGAGCGCGCCAAGCATGGCGTTAAAGTGCGCCAGCCGCTGGCAAAATTAATTTTTGGAGGGAAGCAAAAATTGAGCAATGAATTGCGCGATTTGCTTGCCGGCGAGGTGAATGTGAAAACCGTGGAGTTTGATTCAAGGCTGGAAACGCCGATTGAAATTGATTGGAATATCACTCCCGAATTGAAAGAGGAAGGCAATATTCGTGAAACCATGCGCCAAATCCAGGAACTGCGCAAAACCGCCAAATTCACTCCGGCGGACAAAATCATCATTTACATTCTTGCGGAGGGCGGATTAAAAGCGGCAATTGAAAAAAACCGATCAATGATCGCCAGGGAAACCAAAGCCGCCGGCATCGAGTTTAAAAAGCCGGCCAGACCCGCCGCGCAAATCGATGCCAAAGTGGATAACCAGCCGCTATGGCTGGGCATAAAAAAATGCTAAACTGAAAGAAATAAATCCGGATATCGAATGTCGGATATCGAAACAATATCGAAATTTGAATTTTCAAACGGCCAAAACCGAATTCTGAATTTTATTTTGAACATTTTAATTTTGAAAATTCAAATTTGTTTCGGATTTCGTGCTTCGTGCTTCGAATTTTAATCCGTGGAACTTTTAATCTGGTCGGTCATTTTTATTGTTTCGCTGGTTGCCTTGTTGAAAGCGGCGGGGTGGTTTGGCGCGGCCGCGGCAAGGATTTTTGGCTTGGCCGCGAATTCGCGATTTGCGGCCGCGCCAATCGCCGCGGCGCTTCCCGAGCTGGCATTGTCGCTGGCCGCGGTTTTGGCCGGCCGGCCGGAATTGGCGGCGGCGATCGTCATCGGTTCTTCAATCGCCAATATTTTGCTGGTGGTCGGGTTGAGCGCGGTTGCCGCCAAATCGTTGCCGGTCAAGCGGGAGCAAATCGATCTTGACGCGCCGCTGTTGGTTGCGGCGCTGGCAATTTTTTATTTTGCCGCCCGCGACGGCGAGGTGGTTTTTTGGGAAGGCGCGCTGATGGCCGCGGCGTTTCTCGCCTGCGCGTTTTTCGTCCTGTTTCGCGGCCGGCCGCGCGAATTTACTCCGCGCGACATTATTGAGCCCGGGTTTTTGGCCGCCGGGCGCAATATCGTTGAGATCGTGGGCGTGCGCTTCAGCCGCGGATTGGAATCATTTTCCGGAAAAAGTTTTGGCGCCGCGGTATTTTTGGCGCTGGCGGCCGCGGCATTGCTGGCGCTGGCCGCAAACTTCGCGATCGGGTCGCTTGACAATATCGCCGCGATAATTATGATTCCGGGCGCGGCGCTGGCAATGGCGGCGCTGGCGCTGGCCGGCGCGCTTCCCGAGCTTTTATCAAGTCTGGAGATTATTCGCAAACGGCGCTACGAAATGATGCTGGGCAATGTTTTTGCCAGCACCACCGTGAATTTGCTTTTGGTGTGCGGCATCAGCGCATTGTTTTCGCCTCTGCCGCTGGGCCGCGAAGTTTTGAATATCGGGTTGCCTTTCTTTGCGGCCGCGGCAGGGTTATTGACAGTGTCGGCGTTTTCGCGCAAAATCAACGACGGACAGGGAATGATGTTTTTATTCCTGTATTTTTTGTTTTTAGCCAAAGTATTTAATTTATTTTGATTTCAAAAACTTATGGAAAACCCATCATCCCCATTTATTCCGCCGGGTTTTGAAAATAATAATCAAATCGGCAGAAAAGAAGGGTTTGTACCCGGTTCAAATTCGCGGTCCGAAAGAATAGCGCCCAAGTTAAGCTTAGCGCAGGCCATATTCGGCGGCGGCCGGCCAGTTAAGAAAACAAAAGAGGAAAAAGAGGTAAAATTGCCGGAGGAAAAGAAATATTTTACCGGCGAAGTTGCCAAATTCGGGAAAATCGCGCCACCGATGGCGGCCGGTTTAAAGAAAGCATTGCCGGATTCGTTTAGAAGCAGCGAAGAAGCTAAAAAAACCATGGGCCGAATTTTTGATGCCCGGAGCGGCGATGCGTGGACAAGATTGCATACTTTGCGGCAAATGCATAAAGCGGTAAGCCAGAACCGATATGGCGACCCGGTTTTAAAAGGGATGAAGCCTGAAGAAATAAAGGAAATAAAATATCACAGCGAAAAGAAAAAAGAATTTTTAAAAGGGCTGGAATCTGTTGACAAGCGGATAAAGAGTTGATTCCAATAAAATTTTCTAACAACAATGAGCAAATTCGTTAAAATTTTAATCGTTTTTGTCTTGGTGCTGGCCGCGGTGGGTTATGGGTTTTGGCGCAAGAACATTTATTCCAAAGAAGGGCTGAAACTGGAGATGATCGGCCCCAAGGAAGCGCAATTGGGCCAGGAAGTGGAATATGTGGTCAAATACAAAAACAATGGTGAATTCCGCTTGGAAAATCCCAATTTGATGTTTATCGCACCGGATTTTTCCATCAAGGACGATAAAATCTACACCCAAGAAGTGATTGAGTCCGACAAATTGAAGGGTGCGATCTACCCGGGCGAAGAGCGGAGCTTTTCTTTCAAGTTCCGGTTGGTGGGCAAGGCCGGCGATGCCAAAGTTGCCAAGGCGGTGCTCACTTACCAGCCCAAGAATTTGAGCGCGCGCTATGAGTCGGCCACCACTTACACCACGGTAATGCGGGAGGTGCCGCTGGATCTGGATATGGATCTGGCGTCCACCGTGGAAGCGGACAAGAGTTTCCATTTCCGCATCAATTATTTTTCCAATGTTGACTGGCTGCTGACCGATTTGCGGGTCAATATCGATTATCCTTCCGGCTACGCGTTTTCCCAATCGACTCCGAAATCGCTGGACAAAAACGAATGGAGCATTCCGGTGTTGAATAAAAACCAGTCGGGAATAATTGATGTTACCGGCCAGCTTTCCGGCGAGCTGGGCGAAGGCAAGGTTTTTCGCGCGCGGATCGGCATGTGGAAAGACGGCCAGTATGTGCCGTTAAAAGAAATCGAAAAAGGCGCTAAGATCGTAAAACCTACGGTGGCCATCCGGCAGACGATCAACGGCGACGCCAATTATGTGGCCAAACCGGGAGAATGGCTTCATTATGAAGTTTATTACAAAAACATCAGCGACAGCGAACTTTATAATTTGGTGCTGGTGGACAAACTTGCCGGCGATTTGTATGATTTTGCCACGATCAAGTCTGATGCGGGTAATTTTCAGCAGGGAGACAGCTCGATAATTTTTGATTGGAAGCAAAACAACCAGCTGGCTTACCTGCCGACGATGGACGAGGGCAAGGCGGAGTTTTGGATCAAGTTAAAAGACGATTTAAGCCGGTTGAGCCAGCCGGAATTGAACAATAAGGTAATGATCGGGCCGGCGCGGGAAGATTTTATCACCAAGATCAGCTCCAAACTGGAATTGGCGCAAAAAGCTTTCTTTAACGACGAAATTTTTGGCAATTCCGGGCCTTTCCCGCCGCAAGTCGGTTTGCCGACCACCTATACGGTTACCTGGCAGGCGAAAAATTATTATTCCGATGTGAAAGGGGTTGTTGCCAAAGCGGTGCTGCCGCCGGAAGCGCAATTCAACAGCGGCAAGGTTTTTCCGGAAGACCAATCGGGAAAATTGATTTATGACGGCAATACCCGGGAGTTGGTTTGGAATATCGGCGATATGACTGCCGGACAGGGGCTGATCTCCAATCCGCTGAACATCTCATTTCAAGTGACGGTAATGCCGATGAGTTCGCAGGCGCTGGGCCAGGCGGGTATCATTGGCGAGGCGCTGATACGGGGCGAGGACAGCTGGACCGATACAACGCTGGAATCGAAAGCTCCGGCGGTGGATACTGCCTCGATTTCCGATCCGGGGATGTCTGAAGACAGAGGGATGGTGCAACCCAGGAATTAATTAAAAATTGAAAAATCAAAGATCAAAATTAAGGAATGATATATTGTTGAATTTTTGAATTTTTAAAAATTCAACTCCAAAATTTTTCATTTTGATATTTAAATTTTTCATTTGGAATGTGGATTATCTTCAAAATATCATTTCATTGGCCAAACGGCGCGGGTTTGTTTTTCCGTCATCGGAAATTTACGGCGGGTTTGCCGCGGTGTATGACTACGGCCATTACGGTACGCTGTTGAAAAACAATATCCGCGATGCGTGGTGGCGCTATATGGTGCAGTTGCGCGACGATGTCGTGGGTCTGGACAGCGCGATTTTTATGCATCCGACGACATGGCTTGCGTCCGGGCATGTGGACAGTTTCGATGATCCGCAAGTCGATTGCAAAAAATGCAAAGCCCGCTGGCGCGCCGATCATATTTTGGAAACATTTGGCATCAGCGCCGACAAACAGCCGTTGGAATTTCTCAATTCCGAACTGGACAAATTGCGCGCGCAAAAGAAATTGAAATGCGCCAGTTGCGGTTCCGATCAGCTCACGGAGGCAAAAAGATTTTCGCTGATGGTTAAATCAAATCTGGGCTCTCCCACCGACGCTTTGAGCGAAGCGAATGCGGTTTATTTGCGGCCGGAAACCTGCGGCGGCATCTATTTGGAATATAAAAATACGCTGGACACCGCCAGAGTGAAATTGCCGTTTGGCATCGCGCAAATCGGCAAGGCGTTCCGCAACGAGATCGTGGCGCGTCAATTTATTTTTCGCACACGCGAGTTTGAACAGATGGAGATGCAGTATTTTTTGCATCCGTCGATGATGAAAGAAAAGTATGGCGGTTGGAAGCAAGTCCGTTGGAACTGGTATTTGAATTATGGAATGAGCGAAAACGATATCCGATGGTACAAGCACGAAAAATTGGCGCATTATGCCAGCGAGGCCTATGACATTGAGTATAATTTCAAGGCCCTGGGCGGATTCAAGGAGGTGGAGGGCATTCACGCGCGGGGCAATTGGGATTTGAGCCAGCATTCCAAATTTTCCGGGCAGGATTTGAGTTATGCCGATCCTCAAAGCGGCGAAAAATTCATTCCCCACATTATGGAAACTTCGGTGGGTTTAAACCGGTTGTTTTTTATGTTTTTAGACAAAGCCTATACCGAAGAAGATGTGAAGGGCGAGACGCGCGTGGTGATGAAATTCGACAAACGCTTGAGCCCGATCAAAGTTGCCATTTTCCCGTTGTTGAAGAACAAACCCGAGCTTGTCGCCAAAGCGCGCGAAATTTATGAAACTTTGCGCGAGGAATTTATGTGTGAGTTTGACGACAGCGGCAACATCGGCAAACGCTACCGACGCCAGGATGAAATCGGCACGCCTTATTGCATAACTGTTGATTTCGATTCGTTGGAAAAAAACGATGTGACCGTACGCGATCGCGATACCATGGAACAATCAAGGGTGCCGATTGATAAGTTAAAAGGTTTTCTGGATGAAAAATTGAAAGCTTGATCCGCGGTTGGGAACAAATGGTTTAAAATCGAAAAATTATGGAAGAAGATCAGAATAAAGGCGTTGATTTAAGCCACTATTTGGATTCCCGCAAGGCGAATGTTTTTGCCAAGCTTTCGAATTTAGATAAGGATAAAGAAGAAAAAGAGAAGAACAAAATTTATTTGGCGATCATCGGTGTTTGTTTTTTGATTATGGCTATCCTTTGGGGCTATTATTCTTATCAGCAGAATGCCAAAAATCAAACAACCAATTATGGCGTTTCCGGGGAAGTGATTTTGGAATAAAGCGTAAAGCATAATGCCGGATTTTTTTGCCAAACTGAAAATAAACAAGAATGGGTTCACTTTAATCGAACTTCTGGTGGTAATCTCCATCATCGGCGTGTTATCGGGAATGGTGCTGGTGGCGATGACGGGATTCCGGGAAAAGGCAAGGAATGCCCGGCGAGTGAGCGATATCCGGCAGATAAGAACCGCCATAGAAATGTATGCCGCTGAACGCGGATCATATCCGAATACGAGTGGACAAATCGTGTGCCTTGGTGTGCCTTCTGCTGAAGAATGTTGGGGCGGCGGTCCGCGCGGCAATGATAGCGTCAATAATGCACTGGCACCCTATCTGGCGCAAATTCCCAGAGATCCGCTTTATGGAGCCAGCGGTTGGGTTTATGGGACATATGTATATGCTTCCCCCGGATCTTACTGGTTGCCTTCGCCGGTAAATACTGTTAGCGGGGCTTACATATTGGCGTTTCAAACCGAGAAATTCCCAAATAACGACAAAGACTGCTTGGGATGGACATGGGGAGCGTGGGAAGTTAGCAAACCTCCCGCCATTCATTGTCCTTCCGGCGGATCTTGCCGCCAGTGCGGTTATCTGGGAAGCTGATAAAAGCATTGCGTTCGGCGGCGTGGAAAGATTGACGGCGGGGTCTTGCGGAGTTTATGATGTAGTAATCCCCGCGATATTCGCGGATTTAACATCAGTGTGCGATTTGCCAAGGCAATCCCGGCGGTTGGCCCCGGGAGAGATTAAATTGCTGCGGCCGGCATTTTTTGCAGTTTACCACAAAGCGTGATGGCAAAGTTTTTTGCAAAATTAAAATCAAACAAAAACGGCTTTACTTTAATTGAACTTCTGGTGGTAATCTCCATCATCGGCGTGCTGTCGGGGGTGGTGCTGGTGGCGATGGCGGGATTCCGGGAAAAGGCAAGGGACGCGCGGCGGCAAAGTGATATCACTCAAATCATAAAAGCGCTGGAATTGTATTATGCGGAGAATGGCCAATATCCATCATCAGGAGGAACGGGGTCGGTGTGGCCTAATACAGGATGGTCAAACAGCCGCGATGCAGTCTGGGATTCGCCTACCTTAACAAATTCGCTGGGATACCAGTTAAAGCAGTATCTTTCTTTGCCAAAGGATCCGTTAAACAGTGGTGCCAGTTGGGCTTACTCATATTCTTATTACTCAAATTCATATGGCTGTCATCGCCAGTGGTATATGCTGGTATATGTGTTGGAAAAAACCCAAATGCAAAGTCCAGGTATTACTGCATGCAACGGAACAAATTTTAATTATGGGGGCACAATTACGATTGGTATGCGCCAACAATAATTAATAATAATTTTTAAAAATATGGAAAGAAACCAAAGCAAAGATATTGATTTCAGCGATTACCGCCCTTCAGCCGGCGCGACACCGGCCGTTGCCGCGACGACGCCGGATTTTGAGCGGCAAGAAAAAAAGAAAAAAATCCAGCTGGCCGTCATCATCGTTTGCTTGATTCTGGCGGTCGGTTTCTGGGGATATTATTTTTATCAGCAAGACGCCCGGACCCGGACGGTGAACTATGAAATGGTGCCGGAGTAATTTCCAAAAGAAAAATGGTTTTTCCCCGCAAGCTAAATATGGCAAAATCAACCGGCTTCACCCTGATCGAACTTCTGGTGGTAATCTCCATCATCGGCGTGCTGTCGGGAATGGTGCTGGTGGCGATGGGAGGTACCCGGGCACGAGCGCGCGACGCGCGGCGGATGAGCGATATGCGGCAGATTGTGCTGGCGCTTCAGATGTATCACGCCAAATATGAAAGATTTCCGCCGATTTCCGCCGATGCGTGTTGCGACGGCTGGGACCAGGGGCCGTGCAACGACGGCAACAATAATTCGTTCATTGGCGCGCTGGAAGCCGAAGGATTGCTGACAACTCCGGTTGATCCGGCGGGCGGCTCCGGGACCGGTTGCTACGGTTATCATTATTACCTATATCCTGCGGGAGGTGCGGGTTGCGATCCGGCGCGCGGGAATTTCTTTGTCTTGGGAATCACCGATATGGAAACCAGCACCCGGCCGCATCCGGCAAGCCCGGGGTGGAGTTGTCCGAGCCGGAACTGGCAGGTCGAATTTGATTGGGTGGTAGGAGGTTTTGAAAATTAATATGGCGCGAATGATTTTAAACTTATGTATAAAAAAACAACATTGGCCAACGGGTTAAGGCTGATCACGGTAAACTCCGCGAACACCGATACGGTAACGGTTTTGATGCTGGTGGGTACCGGCTCAAAGTATGAAACCAAAGAAATTTCCGGGATTTCTCATTTTCTGGAGCATTTGCAATTCAAGGGCACCAAAAAGCGCTTGACGGAAATGGCTATTTTTTCGGAGATTGATGGATTGGGCGGCGTTGCCAACGCGTTTACTTCGCAGGAGATGACCGGTTATTATGCCAAAGTGCAAAGCAAAAAATTTGAAGCGGCGTTTGATTTGGTGGCCGATATTTTTCTTAATTCCACTTTGCCCGCGCCCGAGATTGAAAAAGAGCGGGGTACGATTATCGAAGAGTTGAAAATGTTCTACGACCATCCGATGCGCTATATTTGGACGGTTTGGGGCGGCGTGCTTTACGGCGACCAGCCGGCCGGATGGGATATCGCCGGAACCAAGGAGACCGTCAACCGCATTACCCGCGGCCAGCTTATTTCTTACCGGAATTTAAATTACGCGGCGCAAAATACCATTATCTGCGTTTCCGGCAATTTTGACGAGGGCCAAGCCGGCCGCCTGGCAAAGCAATATTTCGGCGATTTTGCCGCAAAAATTCCGGTTAAAAAATCCGCCGTGATCGAACAGCAAGAAGCGCCCCGGGTTTTAATCTACAAAAAAGACACCAATCAAACCCAGATCGCGCTGGGCGCGCGGGCGTTCGGTTATTCTTATCCGAAACGCTACGCGCTGGAATTGCTGGAAACGGTTTTGGGCGGAATGTTTTCTTCGCGGCTGATGGAAGAGGTAAGGATCAAACGGGGTTTAGCTTACGATGTGCACACCGAGTTGGCGATGGATCCGGACGCCGGATCGCTGGCGGCAACGGCCAATCTGGACAGTTCGCGCTTGGATGAGGGGATAAAAGTGATTTTGGGCGAGTTCAAAAAAATTCGCGACAAGGAAATTTCACCGGCTGAATTGCAAAAAGCCAAAGATAATTACATCGGTAAAAGTTCGATCATCTTGGAGTCGTCGCACAGCAAAGGGATTTTTTATGCCGAGCAGGAGCTGTTGGAAAGCAAGGTGCTTGAGCCCGAAGAGATATACGAAAAGATTAAAAATGTTACAATTCAAGACATACAGGAAGCCGCCAATGAAATTTTCAAACCGGAAAAATTGAATTTGGCGGTGATCGGCCCGTATGACGGCAAATCAAGGTTTGAAAGGCTGTTGGACGGGGCGTTATAATTTTATGTTTTCAATCGGCGACAACAGCAGAATGATCGATATTTCGTGGGGCGCGATCGTTAAGATTGGGCTGGGACTGGCCATTGGCTGGGCGCTGTTTTTGGCGCGCGAAGTTTTGTTGCTGGCGCTTTTCGGCTTGATCATTTCGTCGCTCTTCAATCCGGCGATAAATTTGCTGTCCAGATTCAGAATTCCCCGTGCCGCCGCGGTATTGTTCGTTTATTCTTTGGTGCTGGGATCGCTTGGGGCGGCGATTTATATGGTGGCGCCGGTGTTCATAGTCGAGACCCAGCAGCTGGGACAGCTGTTCCCGGTTTATTTCGAGAAGTTCGCGCCGGTTTTGTCGGGATTGGGATTTGCGATATTCCAAAGCATGGACGCGTTTGTGGCCGCGATCCGCGATTGGCTGGTGGGCGCGTCGTCGTCCATTATCGGTTCGCTGGCAGCGGTATTCGGCGGCATTTTGGCGACGGTTACCGTGATTACCGCCGCGGTGTTTTTTTCGCTGGAAGAGGACGGCGTGAAAAAATTTATAATGCTGGCGGTGCCGAAAAAGCATGAAAAAACCGCCTTGGCGTGGTGGGAAAAAGCGCAGGTAAAAATTTCGGGGTGGTTTGCGGTGCGGTTTGCGGGAATGATCGCGGTGGGGCTGTTGACATCGCTGGTTTGCTGGGCGCTGGACATTCGATACCCGATATTTCTGGGTTTTATTGCCGGAGCCGCCGATATTATTCCTTTTATCGGGCCGCTGGCCGCCGCGGCGGTGATCGCGCTGCTGGCCTTGCTTGATTCTTGGCAGGCGGCGCTGCTGGCGGTGGCGCTTTTTATGCTGATCCAGCAATTGGAAAATAATTTGATGATTCCGCTGCTTACCAAAAAATTCATTGAATTTCCGGCAATTTTGGTGTTGGTGTCAATTCTTGTCGGCGACGCGCTTTGGGGTTTGGCCGGCGCAATTCTGGCAATCCCGCTGTTCGGAATTTTATACGATTTCATCCGCGATTACTTGATCCGCAATAAAAAGCTTGAATTATAAATTTTGCAAAGGCCATATCTCTGCAGGTTAAATATGCCGGGAATCTTATATATCGTGGCTACGCCAATCGGCAATTTGGCTGACATAACGAGTCGGGCAATCGAAGCGCTGAAAAGCGCGGATTTAATATTGTGCGAAGACACGCGCGTGACCAAAGTTTTGCTCGACAACTATGGAATTGCAAAGCCATTGTTGAGTTACCACCAGCATTCGGACGCGGAAAGGACCGGCGAAATTTTAAAATTGCTGGAGGATGGAAAAATATTGGCGCTGGTTTCCGACGCTGGTACGCCGGGAATCAGCGACCCGGGCAACCAATTGGTGGAATCAGCCGCGAAAAAATTCGGCGACGGCGTAAAAATCATTCCTGTACCGGGTGCGAACGCCGCGATTGCGGCCTTGAGCGTTTCCGGTTTTCCCACGGACAAATTTATTTTTCTCGGGTTTCCGCCGGCGAAAAACAAACGCAAAAAATACTTCGAAGACCTGCTGGCCAGCGAATTTACCGCGGTTTTCTACGAATCCAATTTTCGGATTTTAAAAACCCTGGCCGAAATCGATGATCTCAATCCCGACAAATCCCGCCGCATCGCGGTCTGCCGCGAGCTGACCAAAGCCTTTGAATCGATCTATCGCGGCACAATCGCCGAAGTCATTGCCAAAATAAAAAAAGACCCTTTGAAAGGCGAATTTGTCGCGGTGCTTGAAGGAAAACGATGAATTTGTTAGGTTTGAGAATTATGAGTCCAAAATACTACATTACTACCACTCTGCCCTATGTGAATGCCAAGCCGCATATCGGGTTTGCGCTGGAGATTATCCAGGCCGATGTTTTGGCGCGCTGGCGTCGGTCGCAAGGGGCGGAGGTGTTTTTTAATACCGGTACCGATGAACACGGGTTGAAGATTTTCCAGAAAGCGCAGGAATTAGGCAAAACCCCGCAAGAATATTGCGACGAATCGGCACAGCATTTCAAAGCTTTAAAAGAAAAACTTGATTTGTCTTTTGATAATTTCATTCGCACCACTGATGCGCATCATATCGCGGCGGCGCAGGAATTTTGGAAACGGTGCGATGCCAACGGCGATATTTATAAAAAAGTTTACAAAGCGAAGTATTGCGTTGGCTGTGAACTGGAAGTTACCGATTCCCAGCTGGTGAATGGCCGGTGCCCGATCCATCCCAACAAGGATGTCGAAACCATTGAAGAAGAAAATTATTTTTTCCGGTTTTCGAAATATCAGCAACCGCTTTTGGATTTTTATAATGCTAATCCTGATTTTGTGGTTCCCGATGTGCGGTTCAACGAGATTAAGAATTTTGTGGCCGGCGGGTTGCAGGATTTTTCCATTTCGCGCGTGAAGGAAAAAATGCCCTGGGGCATTCCGGTGCCGGGCGACGATAACCAAGTGATGTATGTGTGGTTTGACGCGCTGGTGAACTACATTTCGTGTTTAAACTGGCCCGATGACGAAAAAAGATTTACGGAATTTTGGGGAACCAAAGAAAATCGCAATGCCATCCAGGTTGCGGGCAAGGATAATTTGCGCCAGCAAACCGCGATGTGGCAGGCGATGTTAATGTCAGCCGGTTTGCCAAACTCCAAGCAAGTGTTTATCCATGGGTTCATTACCGCCAATGGTCAGAAAATGTCCAAGAGCTTGGGAAATGTGATCGACCCGGTTGAATTGGTGGACAAATACGGCGCGGACTCGGTGCGCTACTTTATGTTACGCGAACTGCCGCCCACCGAAGATGGCGATTTTTCTTTTGAAAAATTTGAAGAACGCTATAACGCGGATTTGGCCAAAGGCATTGGTAATCTGGCCGCGCGCGTAACCGTGATTGCCAAAAAGATCGGTGCATCAATGTCTGCGGAAACCGCGCTCAATCCGGAAGTGAAAGCCGAAATTGATGCCGCGCAAAACACAGTCGGGCTTTTGCTGGAAGATTATAAATTCAACGAAGCCCTATCGGCAATTTGGAAACTGATAAATTTTGGCGACAAATACATTGAAAAAACCCAGCCGTGGAAAACCAAAGACACCGCGGCCGTGGGCGATTTGTTGTTTACGCTTTCACAAATCGCGGAAATGATCGAACCTTTCATCCCCCAAACCTCGCAAAAGATCAAAAATCTGCTGGCAGGCGAAGATACCGGCATCTTGTTTCCGCGCCTTGACGATGAACAATGAATTTTGTATATATTTGAATATGGCCGAAGTTATATTCAAATATGACTACTTGAAAATGAGCAATTTAATCGCGTTAAACAATTTTAACTTTTTCTTTAGCCCCTCTCGGAGTTCGGGAATTTTTTGTTTGCGCGATGAATAAATAAAATCATTTATCAATTTCAAAGCAAGCGGCAAATTCTCGGACAACGAGTTTTTTTGTTTTTATAACGCCCGTTGCTCCATAGTTCGTTTAAAATTCGGAGGAGATAAAATTGGACAGAAAAGCAGGGTTAATAGATTCGTATTGGAGAAGAATGGATGCCAACACAATTTTCATTAGGGACAATCATCGTCCCGGAGGTGTTATCACCTTGGAATGGAACGGGAATATTCAAGAAGTGGTATCACGATTGGGGCTCAATATTGATTCAGCCAGATTTCAAGTTGAATATCTTGATTCACCGGCACCGTTACGGGACGGGTATTATCGACTGGTAGCTATAAAAATTATGGCTGGCGGTAACGGTTCCAGTGTCGCAGATTTCTTAAAACAATTTGCCATGAATGAATGGCGGCGGCTGGGCATCAACTTTGAAAACATTGCCGAACGCCCGAAAGGCAGCAGGTGTGTCGGATTTATTATTTGCAGGAAAAATGATTTGTTGTTGGTGGCCAGCACATGGATAGACGGATAGGTTAGCTTTTGGCTGAGATAAATTCCAGCCTTTTTATTTTGATTCCTGACATTTTTTGCGACCGCAAAAAATGTCAGATTTTCAATTCGCTGTCTTTCGGGGCTGTCATTTAATAATAGTAATGTCATAGTGTGGTAATAATAGAAATGTCATACCTCGCGGTATGATGGGGTTAACAAATTAACCCCATCAACCATGGAAAAAGAAATT
>Ga0172380_10004050_pt1 | contig 19322 bp, 8 predicted proteins | sample Leawe162metaG_FD_119747 | JGI IMG/M metagenome (GOLD analysis project Ga0172380, IMG submission 119747) | Leachate microbial communities from a municipal landfill in Southern Ontario, Canada - Leachate well 162 metaG | ecosystem: Engineered > Solid waste > Landfill > Unclassified | place... | reverse complement strand
TCGTTCCTCCCCGCGCGCGGTCTCACTCTCGTCGCCCGCGGCGCCGTCGCCGACGAGTCGCCCCGCGCCTTCACCGACGTCGAGATCATCAACGACATGGAGATGTTTTCCTACGTGCGCATCGACGCCCTGCGCGCCAGCCCCCGTGGGAAGCGCGACTGGGTTGTTATCCTCGTGCTCAGCGATTCGGGGCCGTACGCCACCGAGAAGCCGAAGCTGCGCCAGCTCGTCGGGGGCATCGACGCCGAACGCGCCGCGACCGACGAGCGGCTCGACGAGGTCATCATCGTCGCCGAGGACGGGTTCTTCACGAAAAAACACATTCTTGAGGTCGTGTCCACCTACGCCGCCTCGTCCCCCGCCGGCGCCGACCCCGACGGCACGGGCGCGTACTACAACGCGTACCCCTACTACAACTTCTCGTTCGATCTGCCCCGGAACGCCAACGTCTATCCCCACCGCATCATGTCGGCCGAGGACATCGCGCGGTTCGCCAAGGAGAACGGCCACAGCACCATGGCCAGCGCCGCCGCCTCTTTGCCCTTCATCTTCCAAACAGATGCCCCCATCGTTTGGAATGGCGGGCGCCCGGGCCAGATCGTTGAGATTCTGCGCGGTTCGACGACCGCGGGTGAGACGCCCTACTACCGGCGCATCGTAGCGAAGTCTGTCAGCTGAGAGATCGTCGGCTTATTTTTGCTTACTCGGAGCGGCCTCAACGCCACGCTGCCGCCCATTTCAACCCGCCGCGACCCGCGACAACCCATTTCAACCCGTCGCAACCCACGGCAACTCATTTCAACCCATTTCAACCCACCGCAACCCGTCACAACCCACCGCAACCCGTCACAACCCATTTCAACCCACCGCAACCCGTCACAACATCACCTCAACCCATTTTGTTGCCAAACCCATGTGTTACGATTGGTTGCGATTGGTTGAGATTGGTTGCGATTGGTTGTCGTGGGTTGCCGCGGGTTGCGGTGGGTTGAGATTGGTTGCCGCGGGTTGCTGCGATGTTAAAATGCGATTGTCGCTGCGATGGGTTACTGCGGTGTTGAGGCGGGTTGAAATGAGTTGTCGCGGGTCGCGCCATTTTTGAATAGAGTGTTCGTCCCTCACAGATAACGTCACATGAGTTGGCCCAATCGAAAACTCGGCGCCGCCTGGCAGCCGCGTCGCCAGGTCGCGTTCTCGATCGACACGGCCACCCTGCACGCCCTCCGGGGGTCGACGCGTACCCAGTCGCTCGGTGTCCGGTACATCGAGCCGTTCACCTGCAACCTGTTCGTGGCCATCAACGGCCTGAGCAATCAAGTCGCCGTTATCATTCGGCTGATGCCCCCCTCGTCGTTCGGCGCCTACGATTCCCTCCAGCTCGGGGGCAGCGTGTGCGTGCTCGACCCCACCCAGACAACCACGGTGACCCAGGCGCCGTGGGTCGTGGGGGTCGCGCCCCGGCGAGTGGAAACCATTACCGTTGAGGTTGGACGAGTCAACGACATCATTGAGCTGCGAGACATTAATGGCCGTTGCAACCTCGCACTCGTACTGGAAACCGGAGTTCTCACGAATGATAATCCCTCTCTTGTCCCGATTCAGGATGCTCACCTTCGTCCTGAGTTTATCGTGCTGCGCCTCAATCTCGTAAATAAAAGTTTACGCGAACAGTTGTGGGCGGCCAACGACGACACTAATAAGATCCGAACCGAGCTCACGGCGGTGTTGGAACATCGTCGCGAGCTGCAGCGGGAGGTCGCCGACCAGCGCTCCAAAATCAAGGGGCTGGAGTCGTCGATGTTCGATGTCTTCTCCCTGGTGTGCGATTCTGACTCGACGACGGCGAACAACGACACGAACAACGAACTCAACAATCTTATTAACACCGCGTTGGCGACGGCCAATGCCGCGCTCAGTGGCGCGAACACATTTACGGCGGCAGCGGCAACAAGCGCGGTTCCTCCGGCCGTGAACACCAGCACGATCGCACCGCCGGGCGAAGAGCCGGTCGAGGGGCTGAAACAGCTGATATTGACCGCCGACGAAGACAAACTGATAGTTGTCGCGATGTATTTAGATCGAATGAGGGCCCTCATTAGGGACAAAATGGACGAAGTCGTCAATTGTTGCGTGTGTTTCTCGGCGCCCCGGCACCTGAAGTTCTCGCCGTGCGGTCATCGATGTTGCTGCACCGTGTGCGCCTACAAGGTTGACTCGTGCCCCATTTGTAGGGGGCCCATCGAGTCGATTACGCCATGAAGACCCATCGAGTCGATTACGCCATGATGCGGCGGTGGCCTATTTTTGTCGCGTGCGTCGTGCATAAAGGCGAATCGCTGGGCCGGTGCTGTTGGTGCTCGCAAACCAAGTGCACTTTTCGACAAGCGCCGTACCGATTGTTTGAGGCCATTTCTAATCAATGTCATGGTACTCACAAACTAAGTGCCTTGTCAGCAAACTGATAAAAAACATTAAAACGTTGATGGTTTTGTTCTATGAGAAATGGTTGGGGCGCTGTCGTTCGATTTGTTGGCGCTCAACCCATCTGGTCGAAGAGATCCTGCACGTCCGATGTGATTTCGTTTGCCTTTGCCGACATCGCGACCCGCACCTGCGCGAATCGGGGCACCTCGGTTTCGAGGTAGCGCCGCGGGTCCCTTGCCGCCACGGCGCCGCGGACGATTGCGTGCACCTCGTCGATCAGCGGCAGCACCTCCGCCTCGAAGCCCGGCCTTCTGTCGAGCGGCGAGTAGTTCATTTCGAACAACTTCCAGGGAAGGACGGCCATGAGCCAGTAGCCGGGCGGCGCCTCCCTTTGCATTTTCCAAATCTCTCTCTGGATTGCTCGATTGCTGCGCAGATTGTGACCCCGCCCGTCGAGAAAGCAAGGGGGGATTCTCCTGGTCTTGAACGCCCTGCGATCGATCAATGACATGACTGTCTCGAATGTGGCCCCCACGACATCGCCCAGGTCCATTACGTCGATCGGCGTTGCATCGGCTGTTGCGGCCGGCGCCTTGTGGAAGGTCTGCATGTGCAAGAACCACGCCGCCTGGGCCGCGTCCGCGTTGTCGGCCATTATGTCGCCGTCCGCCGGCGTCCACTTCTCGCCCTTCCAGCCGTAGCGCACGTGGGGCGCCGCATCGTTCCGCGGCGCGTAGACTCCGATCAGGCCCAGCGCGTACGCGCCCTCCCACACGCTGCCGCGGTCCCGCATGTGGTATATCGTGTCGTACTCGGGGCCGCCGTTGAGGTCGGCCAGCGCGCACTTGCGGTAGACCGAGTCGACAAAGAGGCCCGAGCGGGCGATCGGCGAGACCATGAGGCCCGACCAGACCTGCGGCTTGTACTGGCGCGGTATCGTTCCCGTTGGCTTGCGGCTGAGTGGGCACTTGAATTCGAGGAGGGCGATTTCGGATCGAGAGATGATGTGTTCTGCCCGGTTCGTGGTCCAGATGTGGTCACGACCGTCGACTCCGTTGTAGAGTTTAACAACGACGTAACCGTCCGGACTATTGCGGTGTCCCGGCAAATCTCGGATGCAAATGTCGTCGCCACATACGGGAGCGCCTAAATCAACTTCAACGACCTGCGCTACGACATCTTCGAAGAGACTACCCCACCAGCACGCCACTCCGCCCTCGAAATCGCTCTGGCCGCTCATGAGTGTGATTTTTGACTGCACGACCTTGTAGAAGCTTGAGTAGGGGTTCATTCCGAGAAGGGCCGCGATTTCGGAGCCGCCCACCGTCGTCGCCATCGACTCGTACCAGCTCGCGTCGCGCTGCTTCATCCCCCCGTAGAGCGCCACGAAATCGTTGAGTAGCTGCTGGTGTTCCTTCGCGGTGTTGAGTGGGTACGACTCTCTGTCGTTCGACTCTGTTTCATCATCGAGTTGCTCCGTTTCGACACCAATTTGCGTCATGTTCTCTTCTGTGTTTGCCATTCAAACTTAGCGTCGTTCAGCCCCTATAACGGAGATGTTCGCGGTCTAACTTGTGTCGCCGATGAGAAAAGTCGCGTCACGGCGCCCTCACTTGCCGCGCCGGGATACCGCCGCCTCCACGACCGCCGTCGCCGCCTCGAACCTGTTGGCGAGCGCGGCCTGCAGCTCCTCGACCGAGGTTACGTACGGCACCGTCGCCGCCTCGAGCCGGATTACTGCCGCGTCGTCGCTCACTGCTACCATGCGGTGCGGCAGTGGCGGCAGCTTGTCCCTCGATATCGCCGGCATGTCGACCAGAGGGGCGCCCAATACCGCCGCGACCGTCAACACGTCCTCGCCCATTTCCGCCAGCGCATCCGGGTCGGCTTGGTGTGCCGTGTCGGCCGCGAACTCTCGTACGTCGACCGATGTTAGCGCGGGAGCCGTGAGCGTCCTGTTTTTGGGGGACGTCGCGCATTCCCACACTCCATCTTCGTCGGGCTCGCACAGGCGGTCTTCGAGACGTGCTAGGGCGTCTGCAAATCGGGAAGCCGCCTTTGCAAGTATTGATTCGGCGCCGCCCAGGACGCTTTGTACGATGTCTCTTGAGTGGATGTAACTGCGACCGCCGTAGTGTTTGCCCGGGACTTCGATCGCGCCGCCGTTGTGTCGGCTGGCCGCGTACCTCTCGTGGCGCCGGTCGATCTCGTATGCCGCCCACCCCCCCACTGCGTAGTCGACGCCGCCTATTATGGCTCGCGCGGCACACATTGCTGCGGCGTGTAACTGGAATATACGGCCCGTGTATAGTTTTAAGAGATCTGGGCGGCATGGGAACTCTTGTCGATTTCGTCTTCGTGAGGAATGATGGGCGTTCTGTCACGTTTCTGGGCGGCGCCGACGACATGGGTCTCGCCTCGGCCGGTTGCCCGCCGTGTATGGGCGGCGCCGCCAAACTCGATGCCGATTCCGCCAAGGCTCTCGCGGGCCTCACGACGACCACGGATGAGTGCGCTGAGGATATCGAGGGACGCGCTCCGGGTGGCCCCTGCGCCAGTCGCCGGATGATCGAGGCGCTCAGCTCGTTTATCGTCGCCATCGATGCTCGCGGCGGCACGCGATCGGCCGCCCCGTCGTCGCCGCTCTTGCCGTCCGCCGAGACGCCCGAGTCGCGGGTTGTTCGCGAGGCCGCCTCCATCCTCGGCTGCGGCTCGGAGTCGTGCGTCATCGCCCACCCCGACTTTCGTCAGTACATTGTCGCGATTGAGCACATGCCGAAGTCCGAGGTCGACCTCGAGCTCGAGACCCGCTTCAAGGCGGCCGGCCCGCGTAACACGACGGCGCTCACGAGCAACTACGATCTCGACGGCACTCTCATGCGCTGGGCGCGCGTCTTCTCCGAGTTCTACCCGTGCCCCTACACCATGATGGATTTCGAGCGCACCGGCACCCTCTTCGCCCGCATCGACCTGCGCGATGTGCTGTCCGGCACCGCGCCGCTCAACCTTGGCCCCGGCTTCGGTGTCGTCAGGCGGCCCTCGCACTGCTTCGGCTGCATCCTCAACACCGACGTCAGCTCCGGCGACGGCAAGCACTGGGTCGCTGTCTTCGTCGACTGCCGGCCCGACGACCCGGCGACGCCCTGGACGGTCGAGTACTTCAACAGCGTCGGCAACCCGCCGCCCAAGGCTGTGGTGCGTTGGATGGAGAGCCGCCGCGCCCAGCTCGCCGCCTACCGCCGCGACGGTGGCCCGGTCGAGAGCGTGCCCGTGTCGAGCATGGACCACCAGGAGTCCCAGACCGAGTGCGGCCTCTACGCGCTCTACTTCATCCGGCGCCGCCTCGAAGGGACGCCGTACCTCTTCTTCCGCGAGCAGCTCGTGCCCGACGCCGCGATGACCGCGTTCCGCGCCCACGTCTTTCGCGCTAGCTGATGGAACGAGCTCACTGTCATGCCAAGTCTTTTTGTCGTACCGTATAACGCAATCGCTGAGTATGACCCCCCGCGGCTACATCTACCTCGCCGTCGCCGTCCTGCTCGTCATCCTGCTCATCGTGGCCTACGAGAAAAAGTGGCTCAACAAGTTCCTGCCCGCCTCGGCGCGCAAGCAGGGCTTCGTTGGCGCCTACGGTCGCGCCCCCGCGATGCAAAACTGTCTCGCGTTCAGCTCCGGCGACACCAAGTGGCCGTACTTCAACCGTTGCACCTGGGTGTAATTGTGTACACTTGTGTACACTCTTCAAAAACGGGTTCTAGCAACCTCCGACGATCCAAAGAAATCTTTTTCCGATGTCTTGAACCGATTTATGCCAGGTTGCACGCGATACGATCTGCGCAACCCATTGCAACATACCGCAACCCGCGGCAACCCATGGCAACAGAACAGGTTTGGCAACCACAACGGTTGTCATGGGTTGCGATGGGTTGAGATGGGTTGTCATGGGTTGCTGCGGGTTGCCGCGGGTTGCAGTCTGCCGAGATGTTCGTTGGCGATTGTGGTCATGGCTGCTGCTAGTTTGCTAGCCGTGAGTCTTGATCGCTTGGATAGACTCGTCGAGAATGAAACCCCCGATGGACGGTGAGTACTCGGGACTCATCGTGGCTGCGCTAGTGCTTCTGGTCGTGCTTATCGCGACCTTCATGTGCATTCAGCTTTACTACTTGCGGCGCATTATTCCTCCCTCGACTGCTGCCGCGGAGAGTTTCTGTGGGGGCGATGGCGGCTGTGGTAGCGATAGCCGCGTGACGGGCGCTGGTTGCGGTGGGGACTCGGAGTATTACGCGCCGCCGTGCGATACATCTCGCTGGCCCGGCAATCGCGGCCGCTGCCACGGCTTCACGACGGGCGCCATGCCGAGCATCGACAACGCTTCCCCCTGCTACGGCGGCCTCTGCTGCGGCCTCCTGGGCATTCCGCCGTGAGTCGCCCATGGCTGCCACTTTTGTGTTCTTGGTAGAAGTGCGAACCCGGTATAGTAGCGAGTCCTGTAAGCATGTCGGACTCATCGGTGGTTGTTGCGATACTAGTTCTGCTCGTGATCGTAATCATGATTGCCATCGTCATTTACAACATCCCGCCACGAAAAGACGGCTACAAGTCGGTCGAGGGGGCCGTTGCGATCTCCGAGGTGTCGAGTTCGTCCGAGGGGCCCACGATGCTGCCGCCGGGCCTCCCCGCGGCGATGGGGGGACGCCGCCGTGCCGTTCGTGAGGGCATGGCGGGCCTTCGTGTCTCGCCAGATGAGATGAACGCGGGCGACACTCCGGCCCGCCGCAGCGTGTACTCCGCGCTCGCACGGCCGTACTCAACGGCGGACGTCGATCCATTGATCACGGGCCAACTCTACGGATACGCGGAGGGCGTGCGCAACATCTACGCCGAGCGATCGGCGCACGGCAACGGCCTCGACGAGTACAGCAGCAGTGGAGGCAGCGGCGACGTGGGGGTCGACGTGGGACCGTACGGCCTCGACGAGTACGGAAGTAAGGAGGCGGGCTACGACGACGGAATCCCGGCACAGTGGGCGATGCCGTCAACACCGATCCGCTGGTACGCGCCGAAGCAGCGCGACCACTACGGACCAGAGGGGCCAACGCCGTACTCCGAGGGCCTGTACACGCTGGCCGAACCGGACCACGACCCACTCGTGGGCTAAGTCGGCCCTCGCTGAGGGAAAAGAGTTGGCATTTTTGTTGCACGACTCGGTCACTCCGCAGTGCATGTGCACATTCGTGAAGTGCTAGTCAACGTTGGCGCGCCACCACTCGGGAACATGAAATCGCTAGTGTACTGCAATTCTCCCGTCGAGATATTAGCCCATGTTGTCGTTGCATTCTGGCCGACTTTGCAGTCACCAGAAGAACCAGTAAGCGTCATTACCCCCATTGCCCTAACAGTTGATCCACTATCAATCACCATACCATTGTTTGCATTTCCGGTTCCATCGATCGTGTGCACAGAGACATTACTTCCATTTTCTATTAAAATTCCCTGATCTTGCGAATTGTTAATGTGTGAGTTGTAAATATCCCCGAATGAACGAGATATTCGCAGCATTGGGGCGCCGACGGGGCCAGTGTCAACATTTAGTCCTTTGAAAGTGAACCGACAACCTTCCAGATACACGGGAGATGATACGTTTGTACCGGTGGAGTCAATCACTCCCCCGTTTATAACTATTGTGCTATCGGCACCACTGATAGTTGTACTATAACCTGCATCGTCAATATTGATAGCTTCGATGTACACCTCAGATTGATTTGTTACGTTAACACCATAAATTGCACTACCGTATGCGCACGTCAGAGTGTCCGAAACCGTGAAGCTTGAGTCTGTTGTGATCAGAATTTCCTGGTTTCCTGTTGCCGAACTTGCTTCACACGTCACTGTATTAAATTTCGATGTGTTTTGAAGACTAATGTTTGTGACGCTCCCTGTGACTATGGTAGAGTTGCCATAGAATGTGCTGTTACGAAGTTCCATACCCACACCGAGATTGTCTTCGCATGTGGTCGTTCCAGTCATTGTCATCATGGTTCCGGAACCCAATATCATTCCATTTTGAGCATTGTCAGATGCGGTCAGATTGCCGACAACTATGTTGCTGGCACTGGCGATTATGCCAGATGCACTCGAATTGTTAGTATCCAAAGTGTTGCATGCGAGATATGTATCTGTTATGCTGATATTTGTAATGGAGCTGCCGTTAGTCTGCAACTGACCCGCTATTCTGATCGACGACCCCTCTGACGATATGAGGTTATTGCCCGATACTGAACCGGAAGCTGTCAATGTGTCCACATCGACATTAGAGGCCGTGAACCGAACATTGGACCCTTGGTTAAGTGCGCAGTTCACGGTCCCCGCCGCTGTGAGACTGCCATGCGACATCACTATGCCAGATGATGTCTCAGAGCCTGTGAACGTTGATGTTCCGGTGCCGCAGTTTAGACTGGCATAATTGATGGTTAAATTAGTGTCCGCATTGTTAATCGCCGTCAAGGTTCCCATGGTTACGAACATTTGTGCGTAATTTTCAATGAATATGCCACCAGACGTGTTGTCACTAGCCGTGACATTTCCTAGAGCTTTTAGCGCGCTGTCTCCTCCAGAAATTCTAATGCCAGTGATTGCGCAATCACTGGCTGTCAGGTTGGTAACAGTCACGTTTGCACCTCCAGATATGGATATTCCGTATGAACCGGCACTGCTTACGGAGGTAGTGCCTCCCAGTGATACGATTGCTCCCAATGTAGCCTCAATTCCTATGGTATCTGCTCCGGTTGCAGTGATACCGACAGCAAATCTGGCAGTTGAACCAATTACAGACAGATTGCAGCCTGCCGTGTTGTCTATTGCAGTCACTGTGGCCACACTGGATGACTGCAGCAGCGTAGAACCGCCAGTCATCGCCAGATTGGCCGCCCCCGCGTTTGTGTTCAAATTCATGTTGCCTCCCACGACAATGGCACTGCCCTGCGTCGCGGTTAGCCCCGCACCAGTGGTCGCCGATTGTGCGATCAACGACTGAGCGACCACTAGCCGGGATTGTGACACAAGAATGTTGCCATCCAATCCAGTGCATGAATTTGCTATACAGCTGCTCTCCGTAACCAAACTAGACATGCTATTAATCATTAATCCGCATTGCGTGCAGCCGCTCAATGTAATGGTGCCACTGATTGCGACCCCCGACTGATTTGACATGACTAGTCCACGAGCATTATTGATCGCGTTTAACGTGCCAATAATCATGATATTCGATTGATCGGAGGCAACTATACCATTTCCTCCCGATCCACTTGCTGTGATGTCGCTCAAGACGCTCAGTGTTCCAGTGCGGATAACAATATTGCCGATGGTGTTATTATCGATAGTAGCGGTTTCGCAACATAACACTGACCTCGATTCGACCGATAGCCCAAATCCAAATGGTGAATCCGTGCTGGTTAATGCGCCACACACAACTATGGCCGCATTAGTTAATTGCATTCCCTGTGCAGAGTTTGCCGATCCTAGAACGCCCGCAATCAATGCGCCAGTCGTAATAATTCTCGAATTGCGAAGAACTAGGATTCCTGTACCCGTGACATTGCCGTTCGCTGTGACACTCGCGGCAGTGATGGTGGAACCAGAATCGAGACTGATGTTTGCAACGGCCTGATTCAGCGAAGATGTAAGTGCACCGGTCGCCACCAACAACGATGTCGATGAAATGCGAATGCCAGCGGCGGATGTACTACCGTTCGCCGTGATGGTTGATGCCGACACGATTTTTGAACCTGTAGTCATTGTGATGTTGTCGAGATTGTTTGAGCTCACCGTGAGTGTATTCGCGAAGAGACGCGAACCATCTTGAACGTATAGACCACGGCCGGCCCCGGACGAGTTCGATGTGATCGTATTGCCCAAGAATGTCGAACCCTCGTCGAGTATGATGTTGTCATTCGTGTTCGATGTTGTGATTGAGGTCGATGTTGCAACTAGCAGCGTGCCCGACTGCATGCTCACACCTGAACGCCCGCAGGTCGTTGCCGTCAAGTCGCCTCCGCTCACGACCGTTGAGCGCACGATGAGAAGGCCCGTGCCCGCGCTTGAGCTCACATTCAACGATGCGGCTGCCAGTGTGACCAGCAGCGCACCATTGCTCACTTCGACCGCCGCATTTGGTGGCGTAGAGCTAGTCGCGTCGCGTGCGTCAACTGCGCTACCCACATAGAGCTCGGAACCGTTGGTAACGACGATGTTTCGTGCGTGGTCGTTAACGGTCAGCGTGGACGACATGGTCGCAATGGAGCCACCGTCTATCAACACACCCCTGCCAGAACCCACCAGAATCGACACAGGCCCCCCAAATGACACTTTCGATGAAGTATCAACTCGCAGGGCTATGGCTCCAACGTCGGCTCTGGTGCCCATAATGTCGATAGTATTGGTAATTAGTCTCGATCCACCAGTCACGGAGACCGGAAACATCGCGTTCAGGCTGGATGCATCTCCTAGAGATTCTATACTAGATGTTAACAGTGTAGATCCATTCTCGATAGAAACTGTCGATGACGTGGCTGAATCTACCATATCCGTGAAATTTGCAATAAGTTCACCCATTATCGCCAAACATTGTTGTGTTAATACTATTCCTCCCGTGGCTGCCACGCTAGTGCTACTCACGTTCAAAGAACCATTAATTTTTATTTTGGAATCAACCAAATACACAGCAGTACCCGAATTATTTGTGAAATTACTGTCTCCCAGCCAAATGTTGTTTCCGCCATTAATACTATATAATCCATTGATGTCATTGCCGGTTACTTCGATTGTGCACGACGCCTGATAATTGTCTGCATAGAATATCGATCTCTCAATCTTAATACCATATACACTGTTGTTATTTGCTCGCAACAATGGTGTACCCAGTCTGAATTCGCTTTCCACTATATTAAACCCAATTTCCGCGCAGTCATTGGCGTGCACTAGCCCCACGTTTCCTGTCAGCGAACTTTTTGTTAACGAGATTCCAAACGAGCCCAACGAATCATCTGCGTCAATCTCGCCCGCGGCATTCGTCATCATGATTTGCGAACGCGTGGCGGCGAGGCCCACGCTGTTTCCGTTCACGAACAACGTGCCGGCCGCCAACACACTGTCTGTAACGGTCACCCCCGTTCCGACGCAACCCGCGGCTGCGATGGCGCTCACAACTCTCATTTCGCTGCCGCCCGTGATTTGGATGCAGTCGGTGGCGCTGCTCACCACTGTCATTGATGGTGCCGAGAAGTACGCGGCTCCCTGCAAGAACACCCCGACAGTTGGCGCGCCCGTGATAGAAATAGTGGAGCTCGATTCGAGTCGCCCTCCCGTCATCACGATGCCGTTCCCCGTCGTGGCGGTCAGCACAAGCGCACCACCCCCACATGTAACGTTGGATCGTGTGATCGACATAATCGCCGTCGTGGTTGTTATCGACAGATTGGGCCCGAAAGCCACATTGCTGCCTCCCGCGATAGAGACTCCTGTCGCCGGGCTCGAGTCAATCTGAAGACCCGCCGTGCTGACAGAGGCCCCGCCGGAGATGCTCAACGCTGATGAGACTGCAGCCGTGCCCGTTATCCACACGTTCGTGATGTTTGAGGTTTTGTCAGCTCGGTTGAGTGCAATCACTCCAGAGTTAATGAAATATGCTCGAGATATTTGGTCAAACACTCCAGTGAATGAGATATTGGCAGTCGCTGCGCCATTTCCTACAACAAGCATACCATTGTATACTGTGTTCGCTCCTGACGAGATCTGAAATGTCGTCGAGGCCGTCGTGTTTTGGTAGTAGATGCCGAGAGCCGACGTTGATGTGAGGCCGCTTTGAACCGATGTCGTCGCTGCATCAGTTGACAAAGTCGACGCCGTGGCTAGATTTCGCCATCTCACACCACTCAGGACCAGTCTCTGTCGAGTAATCTGGCATGATGCAGTCGCACCCGCGGCCGCCTCCATAATGAGATCTTGCATGATGAGTGTGGTACCATTGTAGCCATCCAGTGACAAGCTGGTGTATCGCACGAGAGATAGCAAACTGATGATACTGAATGTGTTGCCGATTGCCGGCACGGGCGGACCACCTGACGCATATGTGATTCTGATTTGCGACGCCGTAGGCACCGCCGCGATAAAGCCCTCCAGACCTGCCGCTGGTCCCGAAGTGAACTGAATGATCTGGCCCACTGCGAAACTGGGTGTACCGGCGACCGTTATTTGGTAGAAGCCTGCAACGCTCATGCTGGTGTTGATTGAAGTGATCACCAGGCCCGAGTCGACCGTGCCGCGCTCACCCTTCAGAACCAGTGGCGATGCGCGCACGCCACGTGTTCCCTGGTTGATCGTCAGTGTGCCCGACGGCAAGACGAATGTGCCACCGCCCGAAAGCACCGTGATCGCCGCCGTGTCGTTGTAGCCGATGACTCGCACGTCGCGAATCGCTCGCGGTATCGTCGCGTATGGCGCCCCGATTGCGCCGGTGCCGGTCGTGTCGTTTCCCGCCGCGCTCACGTAGAGGTCGAGCGCTGTCGGAACCAACGCGCCACTGGTGTCAACCTCATCCGCCGTGATGAATATTTCGTCTGTGACCGGCGCGTCTTGCGTGATGCCGAGGCCGGGGCCGGCGGTGAGCGTGCGAAACTCGAACGCGGCGCCCACGACGGGTGTAATGAGCACCTCCGCGCCCGAGCCCTCGTTGGAGCCCGTCGGCGTCGAGCCCGAGGCGGCCGCGATCGTGATCGTGTTGGCGTCGTTGGTGATCGTGACGTTGGCGCCGGCGACGAGCGAACGAAAGTTGAGGTTGTTCGTTGTTTTGTTGACGTACACCGCCGTGCCGCCGAGGAGACTGTTGCCCGTGAGCGTGTTGCCGATCGTGATGACACCGCCCGCCTCCGACAGCTCGATACCCACTTTTCCCGTCGCCACGTCTGCGATCAGCGTGCGCAGCTCGGGCACCGATGCTGAGCCGTCATCGATGAGCGACAGGCCCGTGCCGCTCGCGTCGTCCAGTGATGTTACGACGCCCGTCACCGCGATTGTGATCGTCGTCGCCGTGTTGCTGAGACCGATGTTGGCGCCGGCGACCAGTGAGCGGAAATTGAGGAAGTTCGTTGTCTTGTCCACGTACACCGGTGTTCCCGCTCCGAGACTGTTACCCCGGAGGCTGTTGCTGACCGTGATGATGCCGCTCGCCTCCGCAAACACGATGCCTTCCATATTTAGCGCTGTGTCAGCAATGAGGTTGCGAATGAATGCTGTGCCGAGACTGGTGCTGTCGTAAACTGGTGTGCCTGGACCCACCACCGCGGACACTGCCACGATGCCGCTCGCGCTCGTTGCCGCAATTGTGATCGTGCTGGCGTCGTTGGTGATCGTGATGTTCGATCCGGCGACGAGTGATCGAAAGTTGAGGAAGTTCGTCGTCTTGTCGACGTACACCGCCGTGCCAGCGCCGAGACTGCTGCCCCGGAGGGTGTTGCTCACCGTGATGACTCCCGCCGCCGTTGCGAACGCGAGTCCGCCCATATTCAGTGCCGTGTCAGCGAGCAACGTTCGCAGATCCACAACGGGAGCTGTTCCGTCCTCGATGAGCGACAATCCCGTACCCGAGGCCGCCACAACGGAGGTAACAACACCCGTTGCGGCGATCGTAATAGTGTTGGCGTTGTTGGTGATTCCGATATTGGCGCCGGCCACCAGCGATCGAAAGTTGAGGTTGTTCGTTGTTTTGTCCACGTAGACCGCCGTGCCTCCGATGAGACTGTTGCCCACGAGTGTGTTGCTCACCGTGATGACTCCCGTCGCCGTTGCGAACGCGAGACCACCCATGTTTGTCGCCGTGTCCGCGAGCAATGTTCGCAAATCCACGACAGGTGCCGCCCCATCCTCGATGAGCGACAGTCCCGTACCCGAAGCGGGTGCGGCGGAGGTGACGACGCCCGTCACCGCGATCGTGATCGTCGTCGCAGTATTGCTGAGCCCGACGTTGGCTCCAGCCACGAGCGAGCGAAAGTTGAGAAAGTTCGTCGTCTTGTCCACGTAGACCGGCGTGCCCGCGCCGAGGCTGCTGCCCCGGAGGCTGTTGCTCACCGTGATGATGCCGCTTGCCTCTGCAAACACGATTCCTTCCATGTTCAACGCCGTGTCAGCAATGAGGTTGCGAATGAATGCCGTGCCGAGACTGGTACTGTCGTAGACCGGCGTGCCCGGCCCCACCACCGCAGACACCGCCGTAATTCCGCTCGCATCCGCCGCCGCAATCGTGATCGTGTTGGCGTCGTTGGTGATCGTGACGTTGGCGCCCGCCACGAGCGATCGAAAGTTGAGGTTGTTCGTTGTCTTGTTGACGTACACCGCCGTGCCCCCGAGGAGACTGTTGCCGACGAGCGTGTTGCTGACTGTGATGACGCCTGCCGCCGTCGCGAATGCGAGTCCGCCCATGTTCAGCGCCGTGTCCGCGAGCAACGTTCGCAAATCCACGACGGGTGCCGCTCCATCCTCGATGAGCGACAATCCCGTGCCTGAGGCGGGCGCGGCGGAGGTGACGACTCCCGTCGCCGCGATCGTGATCGTGTTGGCGTCATTGCTGAGTCCGATGTTGGCGCCGGCGATCAGTGAGCGAAAGTTGAGGAAGTTCGTTGTCTTGTCCACGTACACCGCCGTGCCCGCGCCGAGACTGCTGCCCCGGAGAGTGTTGCTCACCGTGATGATGCCTGCCGCCGTCGCGAACGCCATGCCGCCCATGTTCAATGCCGTGTCAGCGAGCAGTGTTCGCAAATCCACGACGGGCGCCGCACCATCCTCGATGAGAGACAACCCCGTAACGCTGGCGTTGACGACAGACGTAATCACACCCGTCGCGGCAATCGTGATCGTGTTGGCGTTGTTGGTGATGCCGATGTTGGCGCCGGCGACCAGAGAACGGAAATTGAGTCTGTTCGTTGTCTTGTCGACGAATACCGCCGTGCCACCGATGAGACTGTTGCCATTGAGATCGTTGTCGATGGTTATGACTCCGGCCGATGGTGACGATACGGTGAGGCCATTCACGGTGCCGGCGAGACGATTAAACTCCATCTGGGCTGATGCGTTCTTCTGGACGAAGATGGTTCCGGGGCCCGAGCCGAGATTTGTGCCGGAAATCGTGTTCGAGACGATGATCGTGTTTGTCGACAGCGTCAGGCCGATGCCCTCGTTGCCCGACGTCGTGTCGGCCATCAGACTGCGGATGTAGGCGACCCCGTCGATGTCCGTGCTGTCGTAGACCGAGAGGCCGACGCCGATGCTGTCCACGGCCGTGATGGGGTCGGCCGCACCCGCCGCAGAGATGATGATGTCGTCGTCGACCTGTGTCACCGAAATGTTCGTGCCCTCGACGATCGAGCGGAACTGGATGCGATCATTCACCTTCTGAATGTACGGCTGACCCGTTCCAGGGCCCGTGGCGCCGACGCTGGCACCGTCGAGCGTGTTGTCGATTGTGATGAGGCCGAGCACTGGTGCAGAGACCGTTAGGCCGTTCGAGGTACCACCCAGCGTGTTGAACTCGAGCTCGCCGGCGGGGGTCTTCACGCCCGACCACACCACGCCGGGGCCGCCGCCGACGTTGCTGCCGCCGATGTTGCAGCCGATCGTGATGATGCCCGCGTTTTCCGACATGACGATTCCCTCGTTGCCGGGTGTTGCATCGGCTTCCAGGTTGCGAATGTATGCGACGCCACCAACGTCTGTGCTGTCGTACACGGGGATGCCGGGACCCGCCACGGCCTCCACCGCGGTGATGGTCGCCCCCGAGTCGGCCGCCGCGATCGTGATGTCGTTGCCCGCCTGCGTCACGGTGATGTTCGTGCCCGCGACAATCGACCGGAACCGGATGCGGTCGCCCACCTTCTGGATGTACGGCTGGCCCGTTCCCGCGCCCGTGGTGCCGACGCTTTCGCCGTCGAGCGAATTGCCCACGGTGATGATGCCCCCCGCCTGCGAGAACACGATGCCTGCGAAGCCGGGTGTGATGTCGTCTATCAGCGTGCGGATTTCGGTTACGCCCGCCGTCGTACCGTTGACTATCGGCATGCCCGTGTTGCTAGCAGTGATAACCGATGTAATCACGTCTACCGCCGCGATCGTGATGGTGTTGGCGTCATTGGTGATTCCGATGTTTGCGCCCTCAACCAGCGATCGAAAGTTGAGGTTGTTCGTCGTCTTGTCGACATAAACCGCCGTGCCCCCGAGGAGACTGTTGCCAACGAGCGTGTTGCTGACCGTGATGATGCCACTCGCCGCCGCAAACTCGATACCGCCCATATCTAGCGCTGTGTCCGCAAGCAGTGTGCGAATGTACGCCACATCGGAGACCGTGCTGTCGTAAACGGGAACGCCGGTGAGACTCGCTGTGTCGACGCCGGTGATTCCGCCGCTGCTTCCGGCGGCCGCGATCGTGATCGTGCTAGCGTCGTTGGTAATCGTCACGTTGGCACCTGCGACGAGCGAGCGGAAATTGAGATTGTTTGTTGTCTTGTCGACGTACACTGCCGTACCTCCGAGGAGACTGTTGCCGGTGAGAGTGTTCGCAATAATCATTGTCGTGTCATCGTTGCTCACATTGATACCGCCGTCGTTAGGTGTGATGGCCGATGCGATGCGGCGGAAGAGCGCCGTCGTACCCATCGGACCATAGTAGACTGGCGCCCCCGAACCGACGCTGTCAATGGAGGTGATTCCCGATGCGGTAGCGTCAATGGTCACGTTATTGCCAACCTGCGTGAGCGTGATGCCTGTGCCGGGCAAGAGCGAGCGAAAGTTGATGCGATCACTGACTTTGTTGATGTAGAGCTGTGCTGTTCCCGGAGCCGTTGAACCGACGTTGCTGCCGTCGAGAGTGTTGCCCACCCGGACGTTCGAGCCGACCGTCGTGACGACGATTCCCGCGTTGCCGGATGTCGGGTCGGAGGTGATGCGGCGCAGGCTAGCCACGCCGGCGACCGTCGACGCCCACACGTCGCCGCCGGCCGTGCCGACGTTGCCGATGGTGCTCACGCCGCCGCCACCGCCGCCGCTGCTGGGGAAGGTGCCTGTGTACTGCCAGTAGCTGATCGAGAGGGGGAGGGTGTAGCCGAGCGAGTTCGGGCTGGCCGTTTTGAACTCGACGACCTGTCGCACGCCGTCGGCGACCCAGACGGCGGGGTCGTACGGGACGACGGTGTTGCGGGCGTCGCGCAGCGTGGGGGCGTACGCGCCGCCGGAGTAGTTGGCGGGAACCATGTTGACGAACTGACCGGACGTCAGCGCGGTGAAGAGCCAGGGGCTGCCGGAGACAGGGGTGAGCGTGACGCCGCTGATGCCGGAGACGGGCGGGGCGGCAGTGCCGGGGTAGGCCGACTGGGCCGGCGGCACTTCCGGCACCGCAGCCAGCTCGAGCCAAACCTCCTCGGGGTAGAGGGGTCGCCGCTCCTCGACGGACGTGTTCGACTTGTCGTAGTGGTAGTGATCGCCCCGCATCGGATAGCCGATGTAGATGGGAGCCTCCCCATCGGAGCGGGGGTTTGTCGTCGTAGCCATCCTGCCAAATGTATACACGGTCGAAAAACTTGCGCTGAGCCGTATTCAGCCTAAAAAAGAAGCCACATCCCTAATCACGGCGCTGAAGTTCGCTTACCACGAATTCTCCTATTGTCGCGGTCTGCGAGCCTCTTAACTGCTGTCGAGGTCTGCGAGCCTCTTAGCTGCTGTCGATATTGTTTCGCGTTTGACTCACGGCAAGCGGTCTCACTCGCCAACGAGCCTCATGCCGGGAATGCTTGCACATCGCTTGGCCGACCAACGTATTCGAGATCCCTGAATCAGGACTGACGGGCATTGCCACGCAGTCAATTCATGTATCGTCTGGTATAAAACACACAAAATGGGGTCAAGTTTTACCAAAGTTGAGGGCCGCCCGGGTAGCGTTTGTCGTGTGGTGTCGACACGGATCAAATCCGGATCAGGGATCGGAGTATATCAATTTTCATGTTGTAGCAATGAAGAAGAGAAAATAACATATGTTAGTTAGGATCAAGAAAATCCTAAAACGACAAATAGTGATTATCAACTTCATTATGGATGATATCTGAATTTTATATAGAAACAGAGTATATGATTTTTAACTATTTACTTATTTTTACATACATTTAACCCATGTCACGACAATTTGTCGTGACCTATATCAAAACTTAATCATATTTGATGGATTATTCATAAAACACCACCATCTATTATATGTAATTTCGTCAGTTAAATAGATATAAACCACTTCTCGAATATCACACGACAATTTGTCGTCGGAAGGATCAAATATATTAAATCATACTTATGGTTAATAGTAACTCCTAAAAAGATATAATCGCTATAAGTACGAATTAGTGTAGTATTTCTTAGTCGCAATAAATAATAGAGATATCATCTATATATGTTTAATTCTGGGCATAGGCAATCAGTAATAATGAAAAAATATTTTTCATTATTCACTCGGCGAAACTATCATGATATAATATTTTTTACTATCATCGTCCTCAATATTGTAATAATGAAAATATTTATGATTATGTTGAAATATCGTCTATAGTGATACTTTATTCTGTATTCTTCATAAAATCGAAATTGATATCAGAAATAACACATTTTAATGATATAGTGTCATCCACATCATATGAAAAGAAAATAGATAATACCGATATCATGTATGACATATAGTTTATAATAATAGTAACCCACCAAACACATATTTCGTGCAAAAGTAAAACCACCGAAACGACATGTCCTTGGCGGCCGAATCAGGCTGAAGTTTTTTTCGAAGAAAGTTGAGCGTGCAAAACCAAAACCTTTTTCCAGAC
>Ga0172380_10004048_pt1 | contig 19324 bp, 13 predicted proteins | sample Leawe162metaG_FD_119747 | JGI IMG/M metagenome (GOLD analysis project Ga0172380, IMG submission 119747) | Leachate microbial communities from a municipal landfill in Southern Ontario, Canada - Leachate well 162 metaG | ecosystem: Engineered > Solid waste > Landfill > Unclassified | place... | reverse complement strand
GAAAACTTTACTGATGTTTTGCAAACTTCAGTTCCGGTTTTTTGCCAATGTGTTTTATTGATTCCGACCTACAGCCTACGGCCTAAACGCCTACAGTCTTGGCGTCCCTATGGGACGCCAGTGGATTCATTTTATGATGCGGCTAATCGATTTCAATATTCCAACTCTTTAACATTCCCGTTCCAGCCGGTCGATTTTACCTGCCGACCGCACAATCACCCAGGCCAGCACGGCGACCATGGCCGAAACCGCTATGATAAACAGCTTTTTGCCGCTCAACCACGCTGTTGAAAATCCGGTTTTGAAAGCAGGATTTGCCGTTTGCGCGCCCAGCGACCAGACGTCGTTGGCGCCGGCCGGGACCGCTTGCAAAACCGTGGCGACATCATAGGCCGGCGCGCGCAGGTCACGCCCGCCCATAAACACACGATATGACCGGCCCTCTTTAGGGAAAAACAGCCCTTCGTATAGATTTTCGCGGAGGCGAATCCCCGTGATGGTCAACGCTGGATTATCTTGATTGGCAATGACTATGCGATAGTGACGCGCGCGGCATTCCGTCGGCAGTGAAATAATCAGATGCTGTTCTTGCGCCTTGCCGGCGCGAATCCGACTGATAGTCGCCAGGCCTTTCTCAACCCAGGCCGTCGGGGCGCCGCTCTCGGCGCCGAATGCCGTAACCGAACGGCTGAAGTTGGCGTCGGAGACATCCAATTCGATCGCCGTCAGCGGCTGGCGCGCTGTCGTAAACGTCAGGATGGTCTGCTTGCGCTTGACATCTTCCACCACATTCCAGTTCGTAACCGCGCTTTGCCGGATAGCGGCCGCGCCTGTAACCAATGTCTCTTTCAACTCAATGAAGCCGATGCGATCTATGCGCATCACTTCTTTATGCGCGGCGGTGGTTACGGTTTGCGCGACTTCCCTGTTCCCCTGGGTATGCTTCATGATCTCCGTCAGCGGCGAATCCTTGGTTTCCGTGATATTGGCGATATCGATTTTATAATACCGATCTCCCCGCGGACTCACGCTAACGCGGTCATTACGCACATCCAGATAGCGGGAGTAGTCGTATATCGGCGCGTTGGACGCCAGTAGCTCCCATTGGTTGCCATCCGGACTGCCTTTGACCGTGACCTGTTTTTCGAAATTCCGCAATGGGGTATGAAACTGCACAACGCTTGGTAAAGGGCTGTTTATGTCCCGCTTAACCAGAATTTCGATCCTGTTATCAGCGCCCTCCTTTAACGAGACGATCTCGGCCGGAAACGGGCAATCCTGCACCACTGTCTTGGTCACGGTTTTCTGCCTGATCCAGAGAGGCGTTTCGTTGTTATCCTGGTCGAATATCCGAAGCCCCACGTCAGGATTATCGGTTGAGGCATAAACGGCGTCATTGAGAACGAATCCGCCCACTTCATTGCTGTGCGCGGCCGGCGATTGAAGTTCTTCGAAAAAAGGGAATGGCCTGACATCGCCGGCCCGCAATTCTCCGGTCAGGGTCAGCCCAACGATCAAAAGGCATATTAACTTCATTGCATGCTCCTATGATGATTGCCTGGAGGCAGTTGCCCGCATCGCGCGGTTTCCATTTGCGTTAAAAAGTCGCCCCCGTTTCCCGAGGCCTAACTCGATGCATAGGAAATTCAAAACACAGCGGTTCTATCGAACCACAGCTACACCTCTGGCCGAGTTCAGACAGGCCGTCCGGTGTAGAGGCCGTTCGATAGAACGGCATAGTTGCCGAAGGCCTAACTTGATTCTCCGGCGTGAATCTGTTCGTTGCCGTCTTTCTGCTTGAATTTCCGGGCTGAATACAAGTAGGCGAACGATCCCAACAGCAGGGCGATGCCCACCACCAAAAAGGCCACTACACGATAGATGATCGGCATGTGCTCCAAATCCAGCAGGAACACTTTGCCGACAACCACCGCAAAAAGCGCCAAGCCCAGGTAGCGCAGAAGTTTGACATTCTTCCATATCCCGCCACTCACAAATCCAATGGCAAACAGCGTCCAGAGGATGGAAATGCCGCCCGCTTGAAACTCGCGCAGATTCCAATACAACAGGCTATTGATTTCGAGCGAGAGATACAGGAACAGCAAGGCCAGCGCGCCATAGCCGAAAATGCGGGAAGCCGATTGCCGCAAAGCCGTCGGCGGTTGTGTCGCTCTATCCAGCACAAACCAGCCGGCAAACGACAACACCAACACCGCCATAAAATCAACCCAGCGCGCCAGGACGATAAGCGGCGTATAGGCCATGTTGAAATAGCAACGGCCGCACAAGCACCATGCGTCCATGTCCCACATCAGGGTTTTCAGCACGGCCACCCCTAAAAACACGAACAGGCCGGCCAGAATGATCCCCTTGCCGCCCTGCCGATAACATCGAAGAAAATAAGCCGCCATGGCGCACCAAAGCATGGTCAGCGCCGCCGGCTTCCATGATGTAAAATATCCGAACAGCGTGTTGCACTCAAACTGGAGGAAGACAAACCCGCACAAGATGGCCCCCCAGAAAAAAATCTGACCCGAAACAGGCGAAGGGATAATAGACGGAACATCGTTGCCGCGGTCAATACCCGCATTGGCGGGAGAACGCGCTCGCCGGGTTTCGATCGCAAAACCGGCGGCCACGGCGCCGATGGCTATGCCAAAGGTCCACAACCGATGTCCCAATGCCTGCCAATATACGGCTATCGGCGAATGCTTCACGGCATAAAAAACAAAATTCCGTGGTATATCCATGAACAGTATTCTGAAAAAAACAATCCCATACAATAAGTACCCGAGATGCCTGATGAAATTGCTTTCCAATCGCCGGCCCAACCAGAGAAACGTGAGCGCCAACAAGGACAGCCCAATAGTCAACGACTCCTTTTCAACGGCCAGGGGCAACGTCAACGTCGCAAACAAACCCGCCAGCGCGATCAACGCCGTGAGAAGACGGCGATCAACCAGCCGGCGTCTGAGAAAAACGGCCACCTGCCCCGCATAAAACACCGCCAAAGCCAGGGTCATAATGGCCGGATAAGGCCGGCCGACGGCGTCCCGGATCAGGTCATACGCACTGGCCGAAAACAAACCGGCGTTGAGGACCAGATAAATCACCTCAAGGACGGTCGATTTGACCGCGCGGCGCGCGTTATAGATGAATACGAGCAGGGAATGGATAACGAAAAACAGGGCCAGAAACGTCACGGTAAAGATAAAATCGCTCGGCTGATACTGATGGAGCGACCCAAAATAAATCATATACGTGAAAATAAAGCCCAGATAGTTGAGGAGCCGCCACTGTTTATAATGGGCAATCCCCAAAATACCGATGCTGAGCAACAGGAGATATCCGTACAGCGCCATCAGATTGGGCTGTTCCGTGCTCAATAGAATGGGAGTGCAAAAGCCGCCCATGATGCCAAAGATGGCGATCAACAGGGAATCAGTGCGGATGGACAGCAGTCCTGCGGTGACGGTCACCAAAATCATCAGCAGAAAAACGGCGGAGATAGGCAGTAAATGATACATCGGACCCGTCGCAAACATGCTGAAATACAGCGTGGCCAAGCCGCCCCCGACAAACCCTTGTCCCAGAATATTCCAACGCCGACCCAGCAGTCGTAATCCCCAAAGCAAACCGGCGACCCCAAAAACGATGCTGATCGCCACCCGCCCCATGGGCGCGATGAGTTCGCGGTCAATTGACCACTTAAGGAAATATCCAACGCAGGTCACAACCGCAATAATCCCGGCCCGCATCAGCCAGGTTGTGGCAACCGCGTATTCCATGGTCACACCCTGGGGACGATATTCCTCTCCCACCAGAATCCACCGCCAAATCCGGCCGAGAATAGCGCGCACCGATTGAGCCCAGCGGGATGGTTCGGGCGCGGGACCTTGGGGCGTATCGGGGCAAATCTCGCGCCCTTGCCGTATTTCATGTGGCGCAGGCATCGGAATAGAGGCTGGAGTCGATGTAATGGCCGCCGCTTCAATAGCAACGGTTGTAGAGAGTGCCGCCGGCTTAGCTTGCGCTGGAAAAACGGGTTCAGTCACGGGTTCCGGTGGAGGCTGACAAGCTTTGTGTTCAGGCTCCTGTTCAGTTTTTTGTTCGCCGCGAGCCTCTTTAACCTGGCGGATCAGAGATTCGATCTCTTTTTTCAACATGTCAAGACGGCCTTGCAGACTCAGGCTGTCGATATTGAACAGGTCTATTTTTCGTTTAATTGAAAACAGCAGACTCAGCATGATGACGGTTAGAACAAATAAAATGAATGTAAATGCTTCCATCATGTCCGTGTACTCCTCGTTGCCGGTTGTCCCGCCGCCATAGCATGCATAACTTCAACGCAATCGTTCGTTTGACGAAAATGGCTGCATATAAGACATCGCAAGCATATATTCATCCATGATTTCCATGTAATACGCAACTTATAAATTGCAGCACGAAGGGGGCCAAGGGTTTCTGATCCGCCTGTAGCGGGTCATAGCCGCGAATACCTTCGCGGATCATATCGTAACGGTAGGTCAGATTCAATTTTAAGGCAATCATGGCCGGTTTCAGACCTGCGGTCAATAAGGTGCGTAAAGCGCGCAATACGATGCGATCCAACCGATAAAACCGGCTATACAGCCAATCGGCGCCGTTTTGAAGTTCGAGCCTTGTCATTTTTGCCGGGTTTATGACCACATGGCGAAAATCGTAATGACTCCAATCATAGTCAACGATCCGCCCTGCCATCTTGAAATCCTCATAGAGTGGCGTGCCGGGGAGCGGCGTCAGGATATTGAGCTGAAGCGCATCGACGCCGGCTTTTTGAAGGAATGATATCGTTCGCGAAAAGACGCTGCGATCATCCCCATCCAGGCCGACAATGATGCCTGCAATTATGGCAATCCCTTGCTTGCGAATTTTAGCAATTCGTTTCAAGTAACCGTGGCTATCGTTGAAATCTTTCCCGACGGCAGTCAGGTTGTCCGCGCTGGTCGTTTCGATACCGATGAATAGTCCCCGGCAGCCTGCTTTCCGGGCCAGACACAAAAGTTCAGGATCATCGGTAATCTCAAGCGAGCATTGCGATACCCAGCTCTTTTTCATGGCAATCATGGCGCGGAAAAGTCGCTTCGCATATTCACGATCGGCGATAATATTGTCATCCACAAAAATAAAATCGCGATCAATCCGACTGAGTTCGATCAGCACATTTTCTATTGGCCGTGTTCGATAAGTCCGACCATTAAACGCCGTGACCGAACAGTAGCGGCAGACATGTTCACAGCCTCGCCCCACTTGAACTGCAGACGTGGTTGCATAATGTTTGGCGGTCTTTGGCGTCAGATCCCGCCTGGGCGCCGGTGTGTGCGTTAAATCCGGTAATACGGCGTGACGATAGATGCGGTTAAGCCTGCCGCACTCCGCATCCTTTAACAACTGTGGCCAGATAATTTCTGCATCGCCGACTACCACGGCATCGAAGTGCAACGCCGTTTCCTCGGTCATCAGGGCAGGATGATAACCACCGGCAACAACCATCTTGCCGCGACGGCGGAACTCAGCGGCAATTGCATAAGCTCGCGGGGCCAGCGCAGTCATAAACGAAATACCAATAAGGTCAGCTTCATGCGCGAAATCGAGCGGGGTGACGTTTTCATCGCATATTTCCACATAATGCTCGCGCGGTGTAAGGGCAGCAACCAGCGTCAGAGGCAAAATGCTGAACCTGAGCATGGCTCTTTTCGGAACCCCGCGAGTGTCTTTGCCGATCCTCAAATGGTCTGCCGCCGGTAGTATCAGAAGGATTTTCATGATGCTTTTCCCTTTTGTTATTTGAATATTTTTACTTTGACCGGGCACGCCTGCTCAATGCGGCCACCAACTGGGCGTTGGAATGTAATTTAAGGCGTATTCAACCTGCGGCTTGTTGACGCGCTCTCTTTTGAAGAAACCGTTATTAATGAAAAACATCGCCTGGTTGATCACTTCACGATCCCGCATGATAAACGTATGGGTCTGATGCACCACGAGAAAATCCTTCATCCCAACCACCTTTGTCCGGGCGACCGCAACTTTGCCGTCATTGGCGCCGGGAATGAGCATCGAAGATAAAGGAGCCATGGTTCGATCTCCGGCGATAACCCCTAATTCAAACGTTACGGCGCCCAGCCTGTTGGGCAAACTGGATGACGCGGTGCCCAGTTGCTGGCCCGCCGGCCCCGTAAAAAATCGATAAAGAATATTGTTATGCCATTGATCGACAAACTCACTGCCCTGATTCGGCGGACATAACATCACCACTCGCCCGAGATTGGGGAGCGTATGATTCTGCAAGTAGTATTCCAACACAATGCCGCCCAGCGAATGGGTAACAAAATGAATCTTTCTGTCCGGCTGACGGCACTGGGTTGTAATCGCTTGGTCAAGGTATTGGGCCGCTAACGTTTCAATTGGCGCGCGCGTCGAAGGATAAGCTACATTGACCACCCGAAATCCGTTCAATAAAAACTGCTTCTCTATTTTCTTCATCGACCTTGGCGTTCTCCCCATTCCGTGAAGCAAGACCACATAGTCGCCTTGGCCCAGCGTATTCTGATTGTCAGCATGGAGCACCTCGTTAGATGACACAATGCTAAATAAAATGGCGGCAAGCATGATCAATAACAGTTTCAATTTCATGGCACATATTCCTTTCATGAATATTTATAAATAGCAGGATATGTGCCAAGAAGGGCTTGTGTGTCACAAGTGCTTAATTAACAATCAATAAAGCTTGCGATTCGTTTTTATCGCATGATTAGCAATTGACAATAAATGCATATATCGCGTACATTTAATGCATGAATGAGACTGTAAAACTTTCGGAGGAAGACCGGGCATTCTTTCGGCTGGTGGGGGAGGCGGCGTTCAGTAATCCGTTCGGCGACGAGCGCGCCGCGATGGATTTAAAGATTATTGGGCCATCGGCCCACCGGATGAGCGCGGAGCGCGCCCTGAAAAAAATGATGGAAACGGTTGCGGGGCGGGTGGCCAAATTGGATGCCGCCGGGCATGGCGATGTGCGCCGGTTCGCCGGCGAGGACCGGAAACTCGTCGAAACGACTTTTTTGTTCGACGCGTTTCATAAACTGATCGACGCATTTGACCGGCTGATCCTGGATCAAATCGAAGCCGGCGATACTCCCCTTCCGGCGGCCTTTGCGGCGTCCGCGCGTTCCCTGATGACCCGGCGCGGATTCACGGCGGAAGCTTTCAAGCACTATTTCGCGGTGTTTTACCAGTTGCGCCGGGCGTTCTATTTCATCGATCGGGGATTGGTCGGCCATAGTCCATGCATGAAAACCCTGCGGAAGCGGCTCTGGAACAATGTGTTTACCCACGACATCCGCTGGTATGAAAAATTTTTATGGAACCGCATGGAGGATTTTTCCACCGTGCTGTTGGGAGAGACGGGCGCCGGCAAAGGGGCGGCGGCGGCGGCCATCGGGCGATCCGGTTATATTCCATTCGACATGGGAAAAGAATGTTTTACGGAAAGTTTCACCCGTAGTTTTGTTGCAATCAACCTTTCGCAATTTGCGCCAGCCTTGCTTGAGTCGGAACTGTTCGGGCACCGCAAGGGGGCTTTCACGGGCGCGATCGACCAGCACGAGGGTGTTCTGAGTCGTTGTAGCCCGCACGGCGCCATTTTCCTCGATGAAATCGGCGACGTGGCGGTTCCGGTTCAAATCAAACTACTGCAAGTGCTCCAGGAAAGGACTTTTTCCCCCGTGGGCAGTCACGAAATGCTTCGCTTTCGCGGACGGGTAATCGCGGCCACCAATCAACCATTGGACAAACTGCGCCGGCAGGGCCATTTCCGCGCCGATTTTTTTTATCGGCTCTGCTCGGACGTCATCACCGTGCCGCCCTTGCGCCAGCGCTTGCAGGAAGATCCCAAAGAATTGAACGAACTCCTGAAGCATCTGATTCAACGCCTGACCGGACAGGAATCGGAACCCTTGCTTGCGGAAATCCGGGATGTGTTCCGCGGCAACCTCGGAGATCGCTATCCGTGGCCCGGCAATGTCCGGGAACTGGAGCAGGCCGTGCGGCGCATTATGCTGACCAAACAGTACGAGGGCGACCTTGCGGGTGGAACGGCGCCGGATGTTCAGGCCGGCCTGCTGGCGGGAATCGAAGGGGGCGGCCTGGATGCCGAGGCGCTGTTGTCGGCCTATTGCACGCTGTTGTACCAACGGCATGGGACCTATGAAGAAGTGGCGCGCCGCACACAGCTTGACAGGCGCACGGTAAAAAAATACATTGCGTCCTGACGCGGCCAGCCGGCCAACGAATCGATCCAAACGGCATTCTGCATTAACGAGGAACACTTATGGCGGGAATTTTTAAGGCATACGACATCCGGGGCGTGGTCGGCAAGGATCTGGACGCGGACCTGGCCTTCAAGATCGGCCGCGCGTTCGCGAGTTTTCTCAACTGCCGGCGCGTGGTGGTCGGGCAGGACATGCGCTCAAGCTCGGAAGCCATGTTCCAGGCGCTGGCGCGCGGGTTGACCCAACAGGGCGCCGACGTGATCCGGGTGGGCGTCTGCTCCACGCCGATGTCCTATTACGCCAACGGCAAACTGGGCGCCGACGCCGGCATCATGATCACGGCCTCGCACAATCCCGGCGAGTGGAATGGGTTCAAACTGTGCCGGGAGCAGGCGATCCCGATCAGCGGCGCAACCGGCATCCGGGAAATCGAGCGGCGCGTGATGCAGTCTGATTTTGCGCCGGCGCCGACGGCCCCCGGCGCGATCTCGAACTACGACATCCTGCCGGAATACGTGAAGCACGTGAAAAAATTGGCCGCCCTCAAGCGCCCCATTACGATCGCCGCCGATTGCGCCAATGCCATGGGCTGTGTCGAATCCAAAGCCCTGACGGGCCTGATACGGATGGATGCCATGTATGACACCCTGGACGGCACGTTCCCGCACCACGAAGCCAACCCGCTCAAGACCGAGACGCTGGCCGATCTCCAGCAAAAGGTGCGCATGGGCAGTTACGATTTCGGCGCGGCCTTCGATGGCGACGCCGACCGCGTGGGCTTCGTGGACGAGACGGGCGCCATTGTGCCCATGGACATGATCACGCTCCTGATTGCGCAAAGCATTCTGAAAAAGCAGAAAGGGGTCATCCTCTACGACCTGCGCAGCAGTTGGACCGTCCGGGAAGTGATCCTGGAAAACGGCGGCACGCCGCAAATGTGCCGGGTGGGTCACGCCTTCATCAAACAGCAGATGCGCGCGGCGCAGGCGCTCTTTGCGGGCGAGCTCTCCGGGCATTACTATTTCCAGGAGAACTATTTCACCGAGAGCTCCGCCATGGCGGTGCTCTATGTCGCCAACCTGCTGAGCCAGTCGCAAACGCCGCTTTCCGCGCTGATCAAGCCCTTCCAGCGCTATTTCAAGAGCCTGGAGATAAACTCGGAGGTCAAGGACCCGCCGGCGGTCCTGGCGCGGCTGAAAAACCAATACCGCAACGGCAAACACTTCGAACTCGACGGACTCAGCGTGGAATTTGCCGACTGGTGGTTCAACGTCCGCTGTTCCAACACCGAGCCCCTGGTGCGGTTGAACCTGGAAGCCAAAACCCAGGCGCAGTTGGATCAACGCACACAGGAGCTTTTGGCGCTCATCCGCGCGCCGGCATAGGAACGGAAGAGGACGGACGCCAGACGACAGCCCGGATTGTAGCCGCGCCGGTTTGCCTCGGCGAAGCGTTCAGGCGAAGCCTGGGTAACGGCGTGATTTTTTTCGGCGGCTTTAATCAATCACTCACTGAATCATTTAATCGCTGAATTTCTTGTAATGAACACGACCTTGATCGAAACCATCAAGCAGGCGCATGCCAAGCGCTTTGGCGCGCCGCGCACATAATCGGGGAAAACACGCGCGCGCTGTGACTTGATGCTTAATTCATCACGGGCAGGTTGGTCTCCGGCGCGCGGCTGCCGCGCGACTTGTTGACCATTGTCGCATCGAATTCGTCTTTGGCGATCGCGTTGTCTTTGTTCAGGTCCATGGCCGTAAAGCGCTTATTGGCGCCCGCCGCATATTCTTCGGGGGTCAGTTTGCCGTCGCCGTTGGCGTCTAATTGCCGAAAAATAGCGATGCGATACACGACGCATTCCGGGACCGTCACGAAGCCATCGTCATTGGCATCCGTGGTTTCGAACAGCGTCGGCTTGCCGGTCCCGGCCGGTTTGGAATCCTTGTCGGCCTTGGCATTCGAGCCGCAAAAGAAAACGATGTACTCCTCCATCACGACCACGCCGTCATGGCTGGCGTCCATCTCATTGAACCAGCCCTGATGGTCCTTCGCAAACTCATCCGCCGTCAGTTTGCCGTCGCCGTTGGCGTCCATCTCCTTGAACCAGACGTTCTGGCCCGCTTGGAATTCATCGGACGAGACATTGCCGTCGCCGTTGGTGTCCGTTTTTTGAAATATGGCCTGGCGTCCGACCGGCGCCGCGGCCGGGGTTGCGCAGGAGTCTTCGGCCAGACTGCCTGTTGCCAGCATCATGATGGCCGCGCCCGCCATCCAGGCAATAACACGTGTGTGCTTCATGTTCGCATTCCTTTTGTTATTATTTCCCGCCGATTACAAATGTCACTGGAAATGCCATCCTAATATCATAGGCATCTTGCGCCTGTCGAGTTTTCTTTCGGTGCTTTGACAATGGTTTGGCGCTCCCCCCCCCGCATGTTTTTCCGTTGCGTCGGAGTCTGACGGTGCGATATGATGCGGGGTATGAAAAAAATGAGCGGCAGCGCGCCGGCGTCCGATCGCGCGGAAACAACCGCGGCGCGCGTGCTGGTGGTTAAATTAAGTTCGTTGGGCGACCTGTTTCACGCTCTCCCCGCTGTGCACTGCCTGAAGGCCGGCCTGCAAGCGAAGGTTGACTGGGTGGTGCATCCGGCCTACCGGGAGTTGGTCGCGTGTTTTGCCGACGTGGACCGCGTCATCCCGTTCACAAGGGACATCCGCTCGGGCGCGCTGATGGGCGACGCGCGGGCTTTGCGCGCGGAGTCGTACGACCTGATCGTCGATCTGCAGGGCATTCTCAAGAGCGCGCTGGTTGCCCGGCTCGCGCGCGGCGGCCGGCGGATTGGGCCATCCTTCCACCGCGAAGGCGCGCGGCTGTTTTACCGGACAGTAGCCGGAGCGCGCAACAAGGACCGGCACGCCGTCGAGGAAAACCTGGACGTGGTCCGGCATCTGGGCTTGCCGGTCTTGCCGCCGGTGTTTCCCCTTAAATTTCCCATGCAACTCATGGGCGAGCCGGAGCCCCGCGTGGCGCTTATCCCGTTCTCGCGCTGGCCGAGCAAAAACTGGCCGGCGTCTTCGTTCATTCAAGTCGGCCGCGATTTGCAGGAACATGCCAACGCCTCGATTTTCCTGATCGGCGGCGACGCGGAGGCGGCGGCCTGCGCGGAGATGGCGAAGGAATTCAAGGGGCGCGTCATCAACCTGGCCGGCAAACTATCCCTGCCGCAATTGGGCGGAGTGTTGCAGGCCATGAACCTGGCGATTACCAACGATTCCGGCCCCATGCACATGGCGGCCGGCATAGGCATACCCGTCCTGGCCGTGTTCGGGCCGACCGACAAGAAACGCACGGGGCCTTATGGCGGTCTTCACCGGGTGATGACCGGCAACCTGCGGTGTCAGCCCTGTTTTTCGAAACACTGCCGGTTCCGGGACGGCTCCTGCCTGCGCACGGTGACACCCGAAGGCGTGACGACCCTTGCGCTGGAGATGCTGCGCTCAAAATGAAAAGAGTCCATCGCAGGTATGAAGAACAAGGTATGGTTTAAAGTGGCGGCGCTATGGCTGGGCGCGGCCGCCTGGCTCCCGGCGGCGGGGGCCAACCTGGAGTTGGAAGCGCTCGTGGCCGAAGCGTTTGCCAACAATCCCGCCGTCCAGGCGGCCCAGTACGAGGTCAACCGCGCCCAGGCGGAACGCGACGAACTGCGCGGATTTTTCGATCCCCAGTTGAATGCGTCCGCATCGCAGACCGATTACAACGCCGGCTACAATCAGGCCTTTCTGCATGCCGGCGTGGACGCGGCCATCCTGCCCGGCGTCTATCTGGGCACGCGGGTCGAGGAGAGTTATTATTCCCGACTGCAGGCCGGCGCCGTGACGAATGTGTTCGGAACCTACAACGATCTGTGGCAGAGCCTGGCCGGGCTCCAACTGGGCGTGCCGCTCCTGCGCGACCGCGGATTTCTGCAGTGGAAACTTTCCGACGAGCGCGCCGCCAAGCGCTTTTCCGCGGCCCGGCACCGCTGGCGGGCGGCAACCCAGCAATGCCGGCATGACGTCGAGCAACAATACATCGCCGTGCTGGAGGCCGTGGCAAGCGCTTACGTGGGACAAACGGCCCTGACCCGCGTGGAAAAACTGCTGAAGGAAGCCCAGGAACTTGTCCAGCTCAAGATCGTGCCGGAATACCAGTTGTTCACGGCGCGCTCCGAGGTGGCGTTGCGGCGGGAAGCGGAGACCGCCGACCGGCAGGTCTGCAAAACCACGCAAACCAGACTCCTGGAAGTGCTGGGTGCGCCCAAGCCGGCGCGGCCGGCGCAGGCCTCCTTCGACACGCTCATCTTGTGGGCGGAATCCGTGGAACTGCCGCCGTTCTATGTCGAGGACGCGGCGCTCAAGGCCCGCGGGGATTACAACGAGATTCTGGATTTTATCGAGGTGGTCGAGAAGGAGAAGGCCATTAACCAGGACAACCTGCAGTCCGATTTGTCGCTGAACATTGAGGCGATCCTGCAGGGGGAGGCCCCGAACGATGTTATCGGCTCAGGGCGCTACCTGAGCGAGCAGAACCTGGGGGCGAGCATTGGGCTGATCTGGAAACGCCCGTGGGGGTATCGAACGGAAAAGGCGCGCATACGCGCGATCGGCGCGACAATCGCCGCCCAGCACGAACTGCTCCGCCAGACGGCCATCCGGATCCGGGCGGATTTAAAAGTTCAGCATGAACAGTTTATGTCCGCCCAGGACCGGCTGAGCCTGGTTTCGCAAGCCATTGTGGGAGCCCGCCAGGCGCTGGAAGCCGAAAACGAGCGGTTTTGCCTGGGCGAGGGGCGCAGCCGCAACGTGCTCGACGCCCAAAAAGACTTGACGGATGCTTTGAAAAGACAAATAACTATTGCGGCCGAATTATTAAGGGCGTATTCCAATTTTATGTATGCGTCGGGCTATGCCGGCGAATTTTAATTCATCGGAATTTCAATCCTTGTAGCCGCGCCCGCAAGGGCGTGGATTCTTTCGGAAACCACGGCGTCACCGCCGCGGCTACATGAAATAGTCGCCGCCTTTTGCGGCCAAATTCGGTTTTTATCAGGAGGAGGGACGTGATCATGCGCAAGTTGAAACACATGCTCGGGTTGGGAGAGAAACCGGGAGATATGGTCGAGCCGCCGACGCTGGAAACCCTCGTGTTGCCGGACCAGCAACGGGATAATCTGGAACGCGACATCATGATCCTGGAGGATGAATACGGCGAAAAAGAAAAACGGATTCATGAGGAAGCGGAGAAACAGGTCCAGGGAGCGGCCGAGGATTCCGTCAAGGACCTGCACGTCATCCAAATGGGCATGTGCCCCCGCTGCGGGGAGCACTTGAGCGAGCACCTCTTCGCCACGATTTGCGTCGCCTGCGGCTGGAACACCTTCGAGGTGCCCCAGAACGGCCCGGTGCGCGTCCACCTGAAGGAAAACAACGTCCCGATCGAAGGCGAGCACTGTTATGTCCTCGCCACGGGCGATGTCTTCGTCATCAAGAACGACGTCGTCAGCGCCAAGGTTCCCAAGAACGCCGTGAGCTGGATCGAATATATCTGGACGGAAGCGGAAATTGCCCAGCGTTATAAGCAGGTCACCGACCGCATGAAGATCGCCTGCGCGTGGTGCAACGGGCCGGCGGACCCGAACAAGGACGGCTTCAGCCTGGTGCAGGTGGCGTTCGGCGGCAGCCAGGAGCGCTATGTGTTCTGCTCGACCGACTGTTATGAAGCCTTCCGGAAAATGTATCCGTCGCGCGTGCACCGGAACTGCTACGAAACCAAGTGTTCCGAATGCGGCCTGTGCGTCAAGCGTTATGACGACGAAACCGACGGCATCCGCATGATCGCCAAGGATTTTCTGAAAGTCAAGAACCTGAAAAAATGATATGGGTATTTTTCAGAAAACTGCTGTCGGCGACCTGCCGTTGACAACCCAGGAACGCCGGCTGAAACGACGGCGCATCCTGACCTATGGACTGGCCGCGGCCTTTGCCGCGATCCTGGCCGGGTTTGTCATCCGGGTGAACCAGTATGTGCCGGCCAGCGGCTACGTGACGACCGAGCATTACGCCGAAGTGCGCTCCCCGGTGGTCGGCCTTGTTTCCAACGTCCTGGCGCAATCGGGCGCGCTGGTCAAGCAGGGCGATCTGCTGGTCCAGTTAAGCTGCGCCGAGGAACAGGCCTCCCTGGAGGAGGCCCGCAACCGGGCGCAGAAGGCGGAGGCGGAGCTTAAACAGCGCGAGACCCAGGTTGCCGAGCAGAAGCGGCGGCTGAGCGAGGACATTGCCGTCGCCAACCTGCGCCTGCAAAACGCCATGAGCCGCCTGGCCCGCACCCGCGAGGGCCTGGCGCGCGGCCTGGTGGCCGGCAGTGTGCTGGAAGACGACCAGTTGAAGGAGCAACTGGCCCGCGCAGAGCTGGATTCCCTGCTGAAAAAAGACCTGAGCCTGTTCGAGAAAGATCTGACCGTTTTGCGCCAGGAACTGGAGTCGCGGCAGGACGCGGCGGCGCGGGTGGAGGCCGCCATCCGCTCGCGCGAGATTCGCGCGCCGATTGCCGGCCAGGTGTTGCGCTATGAGTTCGTCCTGGGCGAACTGGTGCGGCCGGAGACCCTGCTCTACGAAATTTTCGGCGGCGACAAACAGATCTTGAAACTGCGCATTTTGGAGCGCCATGCCCTGCGCGTGGCGGTCGGCAACCGCTATTACGCCTGGCTGGCTTCCTACCGCGGTCTCCAGCGCGTCCGGTTCCGGGGCGAAGTCCGGTACCTGCGCAACGTGATCCAGTCGGACGGGCAAACGACTTACCAGGTGGCCTTCTGCAGTTTCGACCCGCAAAACCATGCCGTCCCGCCCGGCACCACGGCGGAAGCCGAGATTTATTGCGGCAAAACCTGCCTCTGGTTTTTCCTGCTCGGGTTGGATTAGGGCGCTTTGTGGTTGCAAAAAAACAATCGAACTTCCTGATCGTCCTGGGGTTCCTCGCGCCTTACCGCTGGATTCTGATCCGATTGCTGCTGTTGACGGTCCTGCTTTCGATCCTGAACATGTGCTCGCCGCTGATCGCGCGGGCCTTCATCGATCAGGTGGTCAGCCTGAACCGGCAGGACCTGATTCCGGCGCTGAGCTTCTGGCGCCTCGCCCTCATCGTGCTGGTCCCGGTTTTCGCGTTTATCCAGACGCAGGGGATTGCCTACGTCGGCCAGCGCTTCGTTTTCGATATCCGCAACGCGCTTTACCGCCACATGCTGGATATGTCGCTCCGTTTTTACGGCAAGCACAGCACCGGCATGCTGGTCAACCGGCTCATGGGCGACACCGGCATGGTGGCCAACATGCTTTCGGCGCAGACGATCGGCATCGTTTCCGACCTCGTGTGCGCCGCCTTCGCCATCACGGCGACCTTCGCGCTGAACTGGCGGCTGGCGTTGGTGATCGTGGCCATGGTGATCGCGTTCGTGCTGAATTACCGCCTGAACATCGGCAAAATCGTGGCGCTCTCGCGCAGTTACCGGCAGTCGTTCGACCGCCTGTCGGGCGGGGTGCAGAACCGGCTGGTCGCGAGTCTGGCGGTCAAATCGTTCGGCACGGAGACGCGCGAACAGGGCATCTTCCAGGAGCAGTCGGAAGTCAGCATGGAACTGCTCCAGCAGGCCGGCTATTCCGGCAACACCTTCTGGCAAAACACCTCGCTCCTGCAGAACACCGGCCAGGCCGTGTTGTTTTTCGCCGGCTGCGCCCTGGTCCTGCGCGGCGACATGACCTACGGCGACGTGACGGCCTTCACGGTCTATGCCATGCGGCTCCTGTGGCCGGCGGTGCGCATGTCCGAGCTGGCGCGGCAAATCCAGGACGCGCGCATCGCCGTGGAGCGCATCCTCGAAATATACAACGAGCCGCGGGAAGTGACCAATCTGCCGGGGGCCGCGCCCGCCGGCCGCCTGCGGGGCCGGGTGGATTTCGACCGCGTGAATTTCGCCTACGAGCCGGCGCGGCCGGTCATCCGGGACCTGGACCTGCACGTCCGGCCGGGCGAGACCATTGCCCTGGTGGGGCCGACCGGCTGCGGCAAAAGCACCCTCCTGCTCCTGCTCATGCGCTTTTACGATATCGGCGGCGGCAGCCTGCGGCTCGACGGCCGCGATGTCCGGCAATACGACCTTAAAAGCCTGCGCGCGCAGTTCGGCATCGTCCTCCAGGATCCGCTCCTGTTCAACGTGAGCATTGCCGACAATATCCGCTACGCCCGTTCGAATGCCTCGAGCGCCGAGATCGAGGCGGCCGCGAAGGTGGCGGAAATCCACGATTTCATCATGACCCTGCCGGACCGTTATCGGACCGTGCTGGGCACGGAAGGCCTGCAATTTTCGGTCGGCCAGAAACAGCGCCTGACCATCGCCCGCGCCGTGCTGGCCGATCCGGCCATCATGATCATGGACGAGGCCACCAGCTCCTTGGACAGCGAGTCCGAGCAGGCCATCCAGGCGGCCATGCAGAGAGTTTTGCGGGACCGCACGTCGTTCATTGTCGCGCACCGTCTGAGCACGATCCGCAACGCAACCCGGATTGTGCTGATGCGGGATGGAAGCATCATGGAAATCGGCAGTCACGCCGAACTGATGGCCCGCCCGGAGGGCCGTTACCGCGCGCTCTATAATCGGCATGTGAGCAAGGGTGTGATCGAGGACGACAAGGAATGAAATTCCACCTGATGTCATTCCCGCGAAAGCGGGAATCCAGTTTCCTGATGTAAGCAAGGACGAGAGGGAATGAAATTTCACCATCGTAATTATGAGTTTCGGCCGCCTTACCGCCAGGAAGACCGCAAGGCCGGCAAGCTGAATCTGCTGGCGCGCTTCATGCGCGCCTATCTGGGGCCTTACCGGTGGACCATCGCCCTTTGTGTCCTGCTGGCGGCCCTGGACTACTGCGGATCGTTTTACCTGCTGGCCTATTACAACAAGGTGGTGGTGGATTCCATCCTGGTCGTGGCGCCGGCGGCGGCCAAACCCGCCAATAGCCGGACGGCCCCGGATATCGGCAAGCTGAGCGACCGCGAACCCACGGCGTTCGAGCAGGAACGCCGGCGGGAACAGACCGCCCGGCCGCGCGCGCAAGCCGGCCTGGACCGGCGGCTTGATGTCGGCACGCGGATTACCTGGCGGCCGGACGATGCCGGCCGCCGGCTGGCTGTGATCTTTGTACTGTATATAATCACGCTGGCTTTCAGCAACTGGATGAACCGCCTGGCCGCCCGCCGGCGCATCCGCATCAGCCAGGCGATGGCCGCCAACCTGCGCGCGGACATGCACGCCAAGGTGTTGAAATTGTCGCTGGGCTATCAAGCGACCCATACGACCGGGCGGCTCATGGCGCGGATTCTCTCGGACGTCAGCACCGTTGCGGACCAGTTGCTGGGGCTGATCGTCAGCGTCTGTTCGCTGGCGGCCATTATTATATTCGGTTTTTTGCTGTTGGCGATCATCGACTGGCGCATGGCCGCGATCGTGCTGTTTTGCCTGCCGTTGTATGTGCTGATCTACAAGGCGGCGCGCTCCGGCCTGCGCCGGGTGAATGTCGAGATCAGCCACACGAACGCCTGCCTGTACGGATTAGTGTCGCAAAAATTGGATGCCATAAAAATGATCCAGGCCTGCGGACGGGAACCGAAGGAACGCCTGACCTTTCACCGGTTGTCGGCCTGCTTTTTGCGGGACGTAATGCGGCAGAACCGCCTGGGCGGCGCCACGGGGTATTCGGCCGAAATCGTGAGCGGCCTGGCGAGCAACGGCGTCCTGTTCCTCTACGGCATCTTCCGGGTGCTGAACGGCGTCATTACCCTCGGCCAGATGATGTATGCCTGGGGCACGGCCGGCGCCCTGTTCGGACCGGTTCTGCAGTTGAGCGGCCTGAACGTCACGATCTCCAACCTGCTGGTGTATTTGAACCGGCTGGCGGAAGTGATGGACGAGCCCGCGCGCATCCAGGACGCGCCCGATGCCGTGGATCTGCCGGCGCCGCTGAGACAGGGCATCACCCTGGATCATGTCAGTTTCGCATACGCTCCGGAAAGCGCGCCGGTGCTTAAGGATATCTCGCTCGAGATTCCGGCGGGCCGGTGGGTGTGCGTCATGGGCGCCAGCGGCGCGGGTAAAACGACGCTGTTGCACCTGCTGGCCCGGTTGTTCGAGCCGGACGCGGGCGCAATCAGCTACGACGGAATTCCCGTCGATAAAATCCGGCTCCTCTCCCTGCGCCGGCGCCTGGCGCTCGTGCCGCAGGAAGCCCAGATCATCAGCGGCACCGTGCGCGACAATATCTGCTATGGGATTCCCGATGCCGAGCCGGGCGACATTGTTGCGGCGGCGCGCGCGGCCGAGTTTCACGAGTTTGTCATGGGGCTCAAAGTCCAGTACGAAACCATCCTGGGCGAGAAGGGCGCCAGCCTCTCCGGCGGCCAGAGACAGCGCTTGTCCCTGGCGCGGGCGCTCCTGACCAAACCGGAAATCCTGTTGCTGGACGATTGCACCTCGGCGCTGGATGCGGAAATCGAATATCGCATCCAGGAGACATTGGCCCGGATCCTGGCGGGCAAAACCGCGGTGATCGTCACCCAGCGCGTGTCCATGGCCCAGCGCTGTCACCGGATTTATGTGCTCGAAGACGGCGCCATCGGCGAACAGGGCACGCACGACCAACTGGCGAGGCAAAACGGCTTTTATGCCCGATTGGTGGAGCGGCAGACGCAGGCGTAATGACAGATGGTTTCAGGAATGTTCTTCGTTCTTGGTTCTTCGTTAATCGGGAACGAAGCACGAAGAACAAAGGTAACAACTCAGGTAGTCAGGAGTCAGAATTCAGGATACAGAATAAAATACGTAAGAATCGGAAGAACGCGACAGACATTCCGCCAAGGCCTTGTGTTTAGCGCCGATTCTCTTCGTATGCGCTTGGCCTATACGGGTTCCTTATTCTGACTACCT
>Ga0172380_10004047_pt1 | contig 19327 bp, 22 predicted proteins | sample Leawe162metaG_FD_119747 | JGI IMG/M metagenome (GOLD analysis project Ga0172380, IMG submission 119747) | Leachate microbial communities from a municipal landfill in Southern Ontario, Canada - Leachate well 162 metaG | ecosystem: Engineered > Solid waste > Landfill > Unclassified | place... | reverse complement strand
TGTTTGGTCGCAATTTTTGGATTCGACCATTTTTATGTTTGTCGCCTTCCTCGGAATCTACCCGATAAAAACAATTTTGCTTATCATTATCCCCTGGTGGCTGTATAAGGTGATTATGGGCTTTTTGTATACTCCGCTAAGTTACCTGGGGCTTTGGCTTTTAAGAAAAGATTATGGAAATACAAGCAATCAAAACAAAAATCTTCCCGCCGCGCCATAATTTGGTTGAATTTATCCGGACCAACATAAAAACATTGCCGAATAAATCCATTTTGGTAGTGACTTCCAAAATTGTCGCCTTGTCCGAAGGTCGAGTCAGTTTTTATAAAAATGAAAAAGCCAAAATCGCCCTTATTAAATCCGAAAGCGATTGGGCGATAAAAACCAAACATGCTTGGCTCACCATAAAAGACGGCATGATTTTACCGTCGGCTGGAATAGATGAGTCTAACGGCGATGGCCAAATAATTTCGCTACCTAAAAACTCTTTTCGAACGGCCCAAACTTTACGCCAAACGCTAAAAAAACTTTATAAAATTAAAAACCTTGGTATAATTATTACCGACAGCCGCGTTTTACCTTTACGCGCCGGTGCGGTCGGAATCGCGTTGGGTTATGCTGGTTTCTAGGGGGCCAGAGATTACCGTGGTAAGCCGGATATCTTTGGGCGCAAGCTCAAAATTTCACGCACTGATGTGGCTGATAGTTTGGCAACCGCGGCGGTGGTACTCATGGGTGAGGGCAAAGAAAAACAACCTCTGGCCATAATAAAAAACGCGCCGGTGGAATTTACCGAGCGCGTCAATCGACGCGAGCTGCGGATAGATATCAAAGACGATCTTTTCTACCCGCTATTCAAAAACATTAAAACCGCCCGATGAGGCGGTTTTTTAATCCAAACTTCACTCTAATCCTTAGTTAAAACCTCGGAATCCGGTATCAAATCCATGCGAAACTCCAAGCCCATCTCTTCAAAACCGTATTTTTTGTAAAAAGCATGGACCTCCGGCTTAATCTTTTTGCTGGTGCCGATCAATTTATAACACCCTCTCTGTCTCGCTTCCTCAATCAATAACTCCACCAACTTGCCACCTAGACCCCGGCTACGAAATTCCGGCTCAACATAAACATTTTCCATCATGCCATACGGCTCGGCGTGCCGATCCTGAAAAATCACATACAAATACGCCCACCCCATTATTCGTCCGTCTTCTTCCAAAGTTATCTTAACCGCGTAGCTGTCTTTTTTAATTTCTTTTTTGATTTCCATATTTTTAAACAAAATAATTAACAACCAAAGCTAAAAATGATATGGTAGCGGCCGATAAAAAATTCACACTCCAATCGGATAATTTAAATCTGTTTTCAATGGTTGCCCCATATACACTATCTATCAAATTACCTAATAATCCGCCAAATAATCCCCAAATTAAACCAGCTATTATCCCCTGACCCAACATCCACATATAAAATACACCGATTGCTATCCCCAGCAGTGCCCCCATCACAGTACCCAATAACGAAATCGCCCCGCTGGTGCCGGGTGGCACCGATCTGAAATTAGTTATAAAATGTGGCCAGGCACGAGAAAATACTCCAATTTGGCTACTGGCCGAATCGGCCACCCCATAAGCCAGTACTACTGTCAGTCCCACCGACGAACCCAAAAACGACAATAAAACCGGTAACAAAACTTTACCAAAAACATTTTTGATTGATTTATTTCTATCTTCTTGAAGTACCTGCCGGTAAATTTCCCGGCGCTTTTGTCTTTTAAATAAAGACATTAAAAAAACTAAAATATATACGACAAAAATTGCCAACGCATCGGCTACACCGCCTTTTCCCCAAAACGCGCTGGCCAAAATCAAAACCGCGGACAGCAACGCCCCCTTAAAGTCAATAAATTTTACTAACCAAATAAAAGCGCAAAAACACACTACCAACACCGCCAATAGCCACTGCATATTATTTCAAAATATTTTTTAAAATTTTTCCCAACCGTACCGAACACAATCCGCCCTCCTCGCGCTCAAAGGGTCGCGCGATAATTTTATGATGCGGTAAATTTTGAGGATCAGCGTCAAAGGTCGTCCAATTCTTCTCGCGATATCTTTTTTGCTTTTTTTTATCTAATTTATGATTGTTATAAACCACCGAATCTACTGGGCGCGGCAAATACATTTCCAGCTGTTTTACAAAATCACTCAATCGCTCCGGGCCGGTCTCCCCTACCGATTCAAAGCCATTACCGGCCACATAAATTAATTTAGCCCGGGATTTCTTTATCGCCTCTTTTACCCCGCGCGGTAAAAGCGTGGCAACGACACTGCAATACAAACTACCGGGACTCAAAATTATATAATCCGCTTGTTCAATAACTTTTTGCGCGCCCACATAGATCCGCCCAGCCGGTTCCAACCACGCCTCTTTTATTTTCCACGCCCGATTATAATTTGGACGATCAACTGCTTCTTCCTTTTTTACCACCTGGCCATTAGTTAAACGCACGCATAGATCGGTCTCATTCAAAGTCACCGGATATACCTGCCCCATCGCTCCCACCGCTTCTTCGAGTGCGCGCACCGCCCGCACATAATCACCTTCAAACTTTGTTACCAACATCAAAAATAAGTTTCCCAGGTTCGGCCCACGCGGAGCTTTTAATTTTTTATTAACATTGACCAACGATTTGAAACGAACTTTATAAAATATATTTTTTAATAGTAAATAATCATAGGGAGACATCGCCAATACCGCCCGCATGATATCACCGGGCGGCGGCAAATGAAAATATCGCCGCAAAGCTCCGGATGAAAATCCGGAATCACTCATTGAAATCACGGCCGACAAATCATGGGTGGGATTATACTTTAAGGCACTTATTACTATCGCACTACCATTCCCACCGCCAATGATCGCAATTTTTTTCTTTTTATTTAACATATACTAAATCCCTAAATATTTAATAATGCCAGGATCGGCCAATGATTTAAAAGCCACATCGGCCATACTGAAATCTCCCGGACTCCAACGCTTGTCCGGTACGGCCACGCAACACATGCCCGCGCGTTTGGCCGCCACTACCCCGTTTTCCGCGTCTTCAAATACCACGCATTTATTTGGCTCAACTCCTAGAAGTTTGGCGGTGTGTAAATAAATAGTCGGATCGGGTTTGCCCACCTGGCCGACATGGTCGGGCGAAACAATCTTGTCAAAATATTTACTCCAACCAAACCGATCCACCGCCAGCTGTATCTGGCGCATCGGCGCGCCCGAAGCAATCGCCTGCTTAACACCACTGGCTTTGATTTTTTTAATCAATTTTTCCGCTCCAGGCATTAAATTGGTCTGATGAGAATAAATTTTGTCAACAACTTGACACCGCGTTTGTATTAAATGTTCAATATCGTAAGGCAAGACGAAAGTTCTTTTAATCCATTCCATATTTTCGCGTTCGCTGCGGCCAGAAAAATATTTGATCATTTCATCGGTTAGCTCAATACCGTGAATTTTAAGAAACCTAACATCCGCCTCAATCCAATAAAGCATGCTGTCAATGAGAATGCCGTCCATGTCAAAAATTATCGCGGAAAATTTACTGGGCATAATTATTCCACCGTTACGCTCTTGGCTAAATTACGCGGCCGATCAACATCGCGACCTAAAAGCACCGCCGTATGATACGCAAACAATTGCAAAGGCAAGGTATTGAGCAGCGGCTCTAAGAGTTCCATGGTGGGCGGGATATAAATAACATCCGACGCCAATTCTTGAGCCACGCTGTCACCGGTGGTAGCGAGTAATATCACCGGCGACTGGCGCGCTTTGACTTCCTCGACATTGCTGCGCATTTTATCATAAAGCTGATTGCGCGTCATGACGGCCATCACCGGGAAATCCGGCGAAAGCAAGGCAATCGGCCCATGTTTCATCTCGCCACCGGCAAAGGCCTCGCTGTGAATGTAAGAAATTTCTTTGAGTTTGAGCGAGCCCTCCAAAGCCACCGGAAAATTGACCCCCCGACCTAAAAATAAAAAATTGTGATAATTTTTATACTTCTCCGCTAATTCTTTTATTTTTTCATCTTGCTCTAAAACAATTTTCATCTTGGCGGGAATTTCCAAAAGAGCATTGATCAAGCGCTGGCCGGTAGCCATAGTTACTTTTTTCAACCGACCAAACTGCAAGGCATACAAAAGCAAAACTGCCACCATGTTGGTGTAGGCCTTGGTGGAAGCCACCGCCAGTTCGGGCCCGGCGTGAATATAAGTGCCACCGTCCGTTTCTCGGGCAATGGTTGAGCCCACCACATTCACAATACCACGCACAAACGCCCCACGCCGCTTGGCCTCGCGAATGGCGGCCAAAGTGTCGGCGGTTTCGCCCGATTGCGAAATAGCAAAAACCAAAGTCTTATTATCAACGATCGGATCACGATAACGAAATTCACTCGCCACATCTACCTCAGTAGGAATACCGGCCAACCGCTCAAAAGCATATTTCCCCACCATGGCCGCGTATGAAGCCGTACCGCAGGCGATTAAAATTATTCTCTCAACGCTGCGCATTTCTTCATCGGTCATATTGATACCGCCCAAATGCGCCGTGCCTTCATCCGATTTGATACGGCCGCGGACGGCATCTTCGAACACCGTCGGTTGATCAAAGATTTCTTTGAGCATAAAATTCGGAAAGCCCTGTTTCTGAGCACGCTCTTCATCCCAGTCAATTTCTTTCACCGCTTTGGTGATACATTCATCTTTTAGGTTAAAAGTTTGAAAACCGGCCCGGCCGATTTCGGCAATTTCACCATCATCCAAAAACACCACCTTTTTGGTAAAAGCCAGCATTGGCGAAGCGTCCGAACCAACAAAATATTCGCCCTCGCCCACTCCAATGACCAACGGACTTCCCAGCCGTGCCGCTATTAAGGTATCGGGATGATCGACATGCATGACCACTAGGCCATAAGTGCCGTGCACATGAGCCAGAGCCGCCAAAACCGCAGTCCGCAAATCTCCTTTATAATGTTTATCAATCAAATGCGCCAAAATTTCCGTATCGGTTTCCGAAGTCAATCGCACATCTTGTAAAAACCGCTCTTTTAATTCGCGATAATTTTCCACAATGCCATTGTGGACAATCGTGAGCTTACCGCTGAATCCAAAATGCGGATGAGCGTTGCTCTCAGTCACACCGCCGTGCGTAGCCCAACGAGTATGCGCGATACCCATTGATCCGCGCATTTGGTTATCTCCTAGTTTTTCCACCAGTGATTCAATTTTTCCCACTGAACGCACCCGCTTGATAACGCCCTCATCCAAAACTGCCACCCCGGCGCTATCGTAGCCGCGATATTCCAGCCGCCGCAAACCCTGAATCAAAATTGGTAGCGCTTGTTTATTGCCAATGTATCCAACAATTCCACACATAAAATAAGAAATTAATTAAGATAAATTCATGCCGGCATTAAACGCTTTTTCATTCTCCGACCAATTCGGTTTATCCCCCAAACGAGATAATAAAATTTCTTCGGCGCGATTAAGATCAACCAATTTTTTCTCTAACAACTTTTTTAATATTATTCCCAAAAAGAAAATATTATAACTGGTTGATTTTATTCCCAAATTATTTAATGTTTCTTTATAGTCGTCAATCCGCAATAATTCTTGCGCCTCTTTCTGATACTCCTTGGTGCGCTCGTTGGCCTGCGCTGATAACAAAAGCAATAAATCTGAACGATTAAATTTGGGATAGGAAATTTTTTCACTGTCAATTTGAATAAAAGCCAAAGATACGCCGCCGCGCTGTTCCAAACCGTAATTTGGGATATGGGCAACCTCGTGGCCAATATGAAAAGCACTTTGACAAATCACATCCGCGAGTAATTGTATCCCCTGCCCGCCGTCGCCGGCTAATAAAATCTTGTAAGCCATATTCGATATGAGCGAGAAAAAAAATTAAATATTTTTAATTTTTTTCGAGCGAATGAGAATATATGTGGCGTAGCCCATATAAATTAAAACTCACCCAAAGTAAAAACTTGTTTTAAATTTTCCAAATACTCCAAGGTCTGGCTGCCTTTAGTTTTCCAATTGGTGGGACAAAAAGATAGAAATTCCACCAAAGAAAAATGCCCACTCTTCTGCGCTGCTAGTGCCTTGGTAATATATTCTTTCATCGTTTTAATATCATTGACCGCCGTACGCGCCAGAAACGCCTCGGGGTGGCAAACCGAACGCAGCAGCTCCGGCCCAAGCAAGGGGTCATTGGACGCTCCCGTGGGGTCGGTATCGGTAATTTGCCCCTTGAGCGTCGTGGGGGCCGTCTGGCCGCCAGTCATGGCATAAACGGTGTTATTTACCACCAGTACCGTGATTGGCTCATCACGCCGAGCGGCCCAAAGCAGGCTCTGTAAACCAATCGCGTACGCACCGCCATCGCCGGTATAACCAATACAAACACTCTCTGGGTGGGCGCGTTTGAAACCCATTATTACTGGAGTCACCCGACCGTGGTGAGTTTGAAAAGTATTAATCGGCAAAAAATTATGGGCGAGAAGCGAACAGCCAATATCCAAACCCAACACCGCCTCCGCGGCGGTTTTTTGTTCTTCCAATACTTTCCCGAGAGTCATGAGCACGAGCGGGTGCCCGCAACCGGGACAAAATTTAGCGAGATTAGCTGGCATACTATTGTGACTTAGTGACAAAATCCACGATCACCTCCGGGCCGACTCCCAAACCAGGAAATTGGAGATATTCAATCGGGGTGGATATTTCCGGCTGCAGTTCGGCGCGCACTATCTGCGCCAGCTGCCCAAAACTGCTTTCCACAATCAAAATCCTTTTGGCCTGCGTCGCGCGCGCATCTAAAATATTTTTGGGAAACGGCCGCAAGGTGGTAGGCCGCAACAATCCGGCTCTGATATTTTGCGCTCGTAATATTTTCACCGCCGCTTGTGCCGCCGCCCCCACGATTCCGTGTGCTATAATTAGAATCTCCGCGTCATCTGTTTCTACCTCTTGGGCACTCGCCACCACCGACGACATTTTATTGTAATCTTCCTCATATTTTTTTAATTTAGAAAATAATTCCTCTTCCAAAGTATGAATATTTTCCAAGTGCGTATTTGTCCCCGCTTTTACTATCGGCTCGGCCGGAAAATTTTCCAAATCATCTTTAGCAATAGTCACCGCTCCGCGCGTTTTGAGTAAATAACCGTCAGTCAAAACCACCGCCGGAAAACGGTACTGCCAGGATTCATTGAAGGCGCGCCGAGTGAAATGATAAAGCTCCTCCAAATTGCCGGGAGAATACACCAACCGCAAACCTTCGCCATTGCCGCCGTAGCAAGCCAAAGTCACCTCTTGTTGGGAATAAATTACCGTGCCCGAACTGGGGCCGCCGCGTTGGGCGACAATGACCACAAACGGCAAGCGCATGCCCTCGGCCATCGACATCGCATCTTGCATTAGTACCGTACCCGGCCCGGCGGTAGCGGTGAAAGATTTTTCTCCGGCCAAAACCGCGCCACAAATGGCAAAGCCGGCGGCGATTTCATCTTCGGTTTGCAAATATTTTCCACCCTGTTTTATCCAACCGGTAAAAATCTCGGTGGCCGGCGTGATCGGATAACCATACATTGAGCCAGCACCGGCATCAAAACAAGCGCGTACCACCGTTTGAGCGCCCGTCAAAAGTTCACGAGGTTTATTATTTGTTACTGGCATATTTATTGGCTAATTCTAATTCTTCTTGGGTATTAATTCCTCGCCATTCTTGGGAATTTTTCAATTTTACCACCTGATACTTTTCGCCGCTTTCCTGCGCCATAAGAAGCGTGGTGTTTATCCCATACTCTCCCAATTTATGTAAAGGAAGCATAACCGGAAAAATCTTTTCAAACCAAGCGCGGTTAAACACGAAGGCGCCGGTAGAAATTTCCGTAATTTTTTTCTGTTCCTCGGTCAAATATTCTTTTTCTACTATCTCCACCCGGCCGTCAGAATGGCGCACGATCTTGCCAGTGTTGTTTTCGGCATCAGCGGTCAAAAGCGACAGAACCGCGCCGCTTTGCAGATGATTATCAATAAATTTTTTCAAAGTTTCCGGTCGATAAAACGCACTGTCATCACCGTTTAAAACTAAAACTTGATTAATATTCTTTGGCAACGATTTCATGCCCACATACGCCGCGTGGGCCGTACCTTTCTGCTCTTGTTGCGCCGCGTAACTTACCGCCTCGCCAAAATACTCCATCACTTTTTCTTTTTTAAAACCCACCACCAGACAAATTTGCTCTTTATTAAATCCCATTTTTCCCAAGGTAGCGACAATATAACTCACGATCGGTTGGCCGCCAATTGTAAGCATTACTTTGGGCTCGTTTTCGCAATTCAACCGCGTCCCCCGGCCGGCCGCGAGCACCACCGCCCCGATATTATTTAATTGCGCTGATGACATAATTTAAAATTTCCGCCAATGTCTTGAAATACGGCAAGCCGCTCTTCCGATAATCACTCTCCGCCAATCCATCGGCCCTCTTAAAAATTATTTTTAAATTAGGAAATTTTTTGAATAAATCCAGTGTTTCGTCAATCTTATCATTAATGAACCAATAATCTTTATCGTGAGTTGCCATCATGAGTTCTTGAATTACATGCTCCTTAGTATCCTGCACCATAAATAACCGATCGAAATATTTGTCTATCCCGCTACCCCTCACTTTCATCTCTTGAAACGCCGGATCGCCAAAACTCAAAAGAACCATCGGCTGACCCAATTTTTTCAATGATTGCAGGAAATCCTCGACCCCGAACAATAAAAAATCTTTCATTCTGGCGGTGACCGAACTCAAAGCGTCAAAAGCGTCGCTCTCGCCGTAACCTTTGGCCGCCAAAACTTGCGCGTGCCGGCGATCCGAATAACAACAATTACCCTGCGCGTCGTTACGCGCCTCGCGGTAAGTTTGCCAAAACAATTCTTCGCTCACGCCTATTTTTTTCAAAGCTTTCAAACGGGCGTGTTTGAATAGATAACTGTCAAAAATGGTATCGTCAAAATCTATAATAAACATATTATTTTTGAGATAGGTTATGGCGCCACAGTTCCTCAAAAATTTGCTTTTGCGTTTCATACACGCCCTCATTATCCACCACTACGCCTACCAGTTCCTGTTTCGCGTCCAAAGAAATAAACGCCACTTGGCCGGCGTAAATGAGAGTATAGGTCGGGGTAGTATTTTTTATTTCCAACCACCGGCGCTCGTCGAGCCCGCGCAGTTCGCCCCCGCCGCCAATGGCCAACACTTTTACTTTAATTCCCTTGGCAATGCGCGCGTCGGAAAAAGTTTCAAATCCACCATACAAATATTCGCGAATGCGCGCGTCGGAATAAACGCGATATTGTTTGTTTTCGCTCGCTTCAGTTTTTTCCAAAACATCCTCTAAAATTTTGCGCACATTATCTTTTTCAAAATATCTGGCGACCGGCCGCTCGCCGCCCCGATCATAAATAGATTGGAGCTCCGGCAAAATCGCGGTAATTTTTTTATCGGCTTCTTTCAAATCTTCGGCTTTCCGGCTAACTAGCCCGCGCAATTTTTCCGGATCTTCGGCTACGGAATACTGCTTGGCGTCGCGTTCGTAAAAATTTACCAACCCCTGTTCGCGTAGCCATTTGAGCGCCTCATATACCGAACCGCGATTCAGCTCCACCTTTTTGGCTAAATCTCGCACCGAGGATGGGCCCAAAACCAATAATCCCAAGTAAATTTGGGCTTCTTTGTCAGAAAAACCTATTTTCTTCAATATGTCTATGTGCATAATAGGCAATGTTAATAGCATACCAACAAACAAAAAAGCTGTCAAATTTTTTCTGACAACTTATCCACAGGAATACGCTATACCCTATAAAAACAGGCAATTATTGCTTATTGTTCGCCTACCTACGCTCACTGTCAGTGTAGACTTATCCACAGGATATCTTAGCTAAAATTAGCCAAAATACCAATATGACCCTTGACAAAACAGTAAAAATGTGCTATAATGTCCTGTTTGGATTGTTTCTAATAAGCTCTTTACAAAAACAAGCAGGCAAAATTTTGGCTAAATTATGGCCAGAATCTTACCTGTTTGTTCACAGGTGAAAAACCCGCTATTCGGGCAGGATAGCCCAGGTACGCGTAGTGCGTGTTTGGGTAAAGCCCAATGGCACTTCTGCTTGAGAGCGGGAGGGAGACTGACCATGAGTTGCTGTGTACAACCAAAAGAAGAAGAGAGATTCTTTCCTTTCAGTGGGGCTGAAGCCTTCCGAAATTCGATCGCCAACGACCAGCGCAAGATTATCATGGGGGAATATTTCCAAGGCGACAATAAATTTGTCGCTAGTGACGGGCGGGAAAAAAGATGCGACAGTTTCGAACTTGATTACTACTATCTGGAAACCCTCAACTCGACCATGATCGTTGAAGTCAGCCTGAAAAAGAACAGGTATGGATATTATGAATGGATTACCATATACTTCCAGGGCGATAAATTTGACCACAAAAAGTTCCGGCAAGTTTATGGCAAGATCAGGGGGAATGTTAAGATGAAACTAGGACAGCTTAACAACGACTGACAACTATCCTCCTTGCCCAATCTTGTGAATAAACAAGGTAAGGCTATGTAGTTCTTTACTGTGAATTCGACTCCTAAGAAACCTGTGCGCTCTTTGCACGACACCACACCCGGGTTGCTCTGCTTCACCGCACCAACCACTTTTTCTAGAGAAAGTAATTAAAAATTGTTTTTTCTAGAAAATAAAAAATTCCGATCACCTCGGAATTTTTTATTTGATAAATTTCCCCAGCTACTTCAACCCCATCTCAACGCGCCACCACCGCAGCAGTCGCCGCCCGCGGGTCCAAAACATTATTCCGAAGCTCTTTCCACGGATAAATCGGCCACTCTTTGATTTCACGCCCGAAATAATCCGGCGTAAAGGCGGCCCAGGGCTGTTTGTATAGTACCGCGTACTTCACCTGCCCGGGACTTTTCATATCCATATAAGCGCTCACTAATTTCAGGGTGGAACCCGACACCACCATCTCGTCTACCACCAAAACTTTTTTGCCGTGAATATTCACGGTCAATTCCTGACTGATCATCGGCTTGTCATACAATTCCTGGTCTTTGCCATCTTTTTGCACTTTGGAAAAATCCACTTTGATCACATACAGCTGCTTATTACCCAAAGTATAAGCAAGCATCGACGCTGGGATGAGTCCGGAACGCGCGATGGACACGATAATTTCCGGCTCAAAATCATCCTGGCGCATTTTCTCAATAATTTTCAACACATCACTTTCCACATCTTGCCAACTCAAATTCACCACTCCTTCGCTTTTGGCATAATACTCTTGCGCAATTGGATTCATGGTAGGAAAATATTAAATTCTAATCAACGCGATCACCTGACTGAACTTCACCGCTCTTCGATAAAAAAATATTATATAACGAATAAAAAATCTTCATAAATTCCTGCTCCAAGGCCTTTTCCACCGCCTCTACCGCCGGCGACAGCAATAAATCGCGCTTCACAAATTCGGTAACGCGCTTGCGCTCCTTCGCCAGACCCAAGGCCTCGGTCTTATATTTAGCGACTTTATCGGCAAATTTTTCCAAAATAATTTTTTTCATCTTTTGATAAAGCTGGTTGTCTTCTTTTTCCAACACATCCCACACGATATTTTGAAATCCGGTCGCGAGGTGAATTTCAGCCACATGCATCGCCGGAAATAACGGAAAGTAATGTTCCGGCAAAGTGGAGGCACCATGCTGTACGGACAAAACATGTTGACCCTTGTTCAAAGGATCACTGGCTTTCATAAACACATCGTGGTGGGCTTGAAAATCCAAAGGCACACTGTTGAGTGGCTTGCCGTCCAATCCCAAAACGCCACCATGGGCGGAACCGACATTTATGCTCACTTTATTTAAACCTTTTACTTTGCTCATCTTTAAATTTTTTAACTCCTCAGCCAGTAATTCCAAATAAGCGTTAACTTGGGGAAATTTGGTATTGCCACCACCCACTTCTCCCACTTCTCCGCCCACACTAACCACGCACGGCAACTGATGTTTAGCCTCATAACTGCGAATAAAAGCCAGCAACTCCGCGGTCAAACGGGCATTTTCCTTTTGATTCTCTTGATCACTTTTCTGCGGATTGGCGGTTTCAAATTTGGAGGTGTCAATATCAATATTGTATACTCCGTTCTCGATCGCCTTGACAATCGCTTTTCTTATTTTTTCCACTTCAGCCACCGGGTCGGCGGAAAATTTCTTGGGATCAAGCTGATAATGGTCGGCTTGCAGATAAACGGTAACATCGGAAAGCCCCAAAGAAATATAGGCGGCTTTTACCATGGCGGCATACTCATCTTTTTGCTGACCGGTATAACCGCACTCACTCAAAGCCAATTCAAAAATTACATGGGGTAACTGTAACGACCGCGCCGCGCGTACGGCCGCGCGCACGGTGTGAAAAGTCATCATCCGGCTATTCACCGCCGGCACGGTAAAAAACTCATGCTGACCGCGCGATTTTTCGTTGTAAAATTCCGCATTGGAGCCGGTAGTAATTTTAAGCGCCGCGGCAATCTGATTAATCCAAAAAATAGCTACCTGCTTCACCTCTGGCAGATCGTTGACGCTAACGCAAAATTGCAACTGATAAATAACTTCTTCTTGCAGTTTCTTACCATCTTTGACTGAAATCACTCTTTCTCCCTCAATTGTACACGCCTGTTTTACTAAATCAGCTACCGCGTCGGCCGAAGTTAGATCTTGATAATGCATAGCGGATAAAATTATTTGTGAGATTTAGAATTTAGTCAAATATTCCTCCACTATTTCCCGGTTGCCAATATACAAAGGCACACGCTGATGCAAAGAAGCGGGCATAATATCTAAAATATTTTGTTGCCCATCGGTCGCCTGTCCGCCGGAATGCTCCACTAAATACGCCATTGGTTTGGCTTCGTAGTTTAAGCGCAGTTTGCCTTCGTATTTACCAGTGCCTTTTTTGTCCACGGGCGGATAAACAAAAATACCGCTCTTTACTAAATTGCGATGGATATCCGCCACCAAAGATCCAATGTAGCGAGTGGAATACTTTTTTTCTTTTTTTAAATAATCAATGAATTGCCGATCTTTCTCCGTCATGTAGTCGTAATTACCTTCATTGGTACTGTAAATCTTGCACGGGGACGGAATCTGGATATTTTCTCGCGAAAGTAAAAATTCGCCCAAACTTTGATCCAAAGTAAATTCATACACGCCGTCACCCCAACTAAAAACTAAAACCGTGCTGGAACCGTACAAAATATATCCGGCCAGCACCTGCTCTTTGCCGGTTTGTAAGAATTGCCGCTCGTCGGTACGATCGTATTGCGACAAACGACGATGAACGGAAAAAATCGTCCCCACACTGACATTAACATCAATATTGCTGCTGCCGTCCAACGGATCAAAAGCAATCACATAGCCGGCATCCGCGCCAAATTCGCCCATATCTACCACACCATCTTCTTCTTCCGAAGCCATGGCGGCAAAATTACCAGTCTGACGCAAATAACTTTTACAAATCTCATTGCAAAAAACATCCAATTTTTGTACCTCTTCGCCGTGACAATTGGTCTTGCCGGCACAACCTAATATTGATACCAAACCAGCACGATTGGTGTCATTGGAAATGATTTTGCCGATGGTGGCCAAATCCGACATGATGGCGATCAGATCATCCGCCGCCGCCTGGCCGGCCATTTTCTTTATTAAAAATTGCGATAAAGTTGGAGGTAAAATTTGACTATTGGACATATCAAAATTATAATTTTTCTCCTTCCCATTCTTTTAAAAACTCCGCTAAGAAATCTTCCGTAAATTTGGTTCTTTGTTTGGCGATATTTTGAGCGGTAACGGTGTTGAGCATCTTGGGTAATTTCAAAATCTTTTCGTAAAAATAATTGACGCTGGTGCCGGCTTGTTTACGATAAATATAATCTTCACCTACCAATTTATGACGCGGTTTTTGTTTGGGATTATGAAGTATGCGACCGATACTCCCGCCAGTGGCAAATATGCGTGCGGTACCGACCGCTCCCAAAGAATCCAAAAAGTCGGCATCTTGCACAATCTTACCTTCAATAATTGAGGGGGAGACGGTATCATCACCTCGAAATTTCATTTCTTCAATAATTTTTATCAACTGATTATGCCGCTCTTTGGAAATGTCCAAAATATCCATCATGCCGCGCAATACCAAGGGGCCCTTTTGTTTTTCAAATTCATAATTTTTGGTATCACCCACATCGTGCAGAAGCGCTAGTAATTCGATGGTTTCGATATCTCCGCCCTCTTTGGATTGTAAAAATCTCGCCATATTCCAAACGCGCTCGGTATGAAACCAATCGTGGCCGGTGTGCTCACCCAGCTGTTTGAGCCGCACATAAGAGGCGGTTTTTTTGACTAATTCGGAGGATGTAAATGTTGCCATATTATAACAATTTTACCATTTTTTGCCGATAATTGTCAATCAAAACAACGCCTCTGTCCGTAAGAGACATACCTACCTTAATGAACAGGCCAACTGATGAGATTATCCCCGTCCCGACCAATGAATCACTCTGCGCTCCACTAGAAGCATCAAGCTGTTCAATCCATAACCCATCACCCCTATCAGTAAAATACCCACATAAACTTCTTCCATAGCGAGAACGCTGGCGGCAGAAAAAATCCGGTGACCTAAACCATTATTGGATCCTAAAAACATTTCCGCCACTAATTCCACAACGAGCGCAAAAGAAAGACTCACTCGAATCCCAGCCGCAATATAAGGAAGGGCCGAAGGAATGATAATAAGCCGGATGGTTTTAAAGAGAGAAAACCTTTTTAACTTACCTAGAAGACGACGAGTTTGCGAAACACTTTTTAGACCGTAAAGTGTGTTGATTAAAATAATTAAACACGCCGCCCAGGCCGCTACAAATATTTTAACTGTGTCTCCCAGACCGAACAAAACAATAAATAGAGGAAATAAGGCAGTGGCGGGGATAGAACGAATAAAATCTACTGGCAACTGCAAAACTTTATAAAGAGGGCGAAAAGAACCAAGTAGTGTCCCTAATACTACGCCGCTAACGGTACCAAATAGTAGCCCAATCACAGTACGTTTAAGGGTAGCCAGAATATCAACATATAAATCCGGTGTTGGCAAAAGCGTCACTAGATGATTAATTACCGTCATTGGGGATGGTAAAAACAAACGCCCTACAAACAGCGATAATATTTCCCAAAATAAAAAAACAATGGCAATACCAATGAGATGGAATTTCATAATATGGTGGTCGCCTGCATAAATGACTGTAATACAATCCGATAAGATTTAAAGAATACCTCACTCGATAGTAGGGCCGGCATACGCGGACGAGGAATATCTATCAAATGCCGCCCGATAATTTTTGTCGGACTGCCTCCCAATACAATCACCTCATCCGCCAAATACACCGCCTCTTCAATATCATGCGAAACCAAAATAATAGTGGTGGGAGTTTTCTCCCAGAGAGCCGTGAGTTGTTGGCGCCAGGCCAAGCGCTTTTCATAGTCCAGAGCCGCGAACGGTTCGTCCAAAAGGAGCACCGCCGGTTGATTAATTAACTCGCGCATGAGTACCACCAATTGTTGTTGCCCACCACTGCATTGATAGGGATATGCCTCCCAAGGAAGCACAATATTTCGTTCGCTAGCCCAATGCTTAATGTAGTCGTATTTTTGTCGGCGTGATAAATTTGATTGCTCCAAAGTGCAGGTGATGTTGTCGATATTTTTTAACCACGGTAGTAGTGATTCGCGATAATTCTGAAATACAAAACCAATAGCGGACGCTTGATTACTTTTATTTATATGGATTATTCCGGATTCGTACGGCGTTAAACCTGCAATGCAATTAAGTAGGGTGGTTTTGCCGCAGCCATTTTTTCCTACAATAGCGGTGATGGCGCCGGGCGAAAAATTTAAAGAAAAATTATCAAAAACTACTTGGTGCCCCGCGCCGGGACGGACATAAGTTTTATTCAAGTTGGTAATCGCAAAAGTTGACATGCTTATGACTCCAATAAACCATCTCCAAAGAGCGGGCTGACATCTAGTTTTATTTTGAGTAATTTATTATCAAAGAGATAGTCGGCAAATTTTTGAACTTGCGCGCGATTTTCCTCGCCCAACTTCGCGAAATGAAATAACTTCAGATCGGCCAGCACTCGGTCGGCCGACTCTGGCGGTATGGGCGTGTACTTTAGCATCGTCTTTTTGGCTTCGGTCGGATGGCTATTGATAAAATCAATCGCTTGATTAAGCGACTGCACCACCGCCCGAGCAGCCGCCGAATTCCCACTAATAAATTTGGTGGCTAACACCGCGGCAGTAGAAGGAAACGGCGACATAATATATTTAACGCGCGGATTACCCACCAGTAGCTTGGCTTGGCCACCCAAAAGCGCGATATTGGAAGTCGGTTCGGTGGTGGAAAGCGCATCGTATTCGCCGGCCAAAAGCCCCTGAATTTGTAGCCGCGGATTGATCTCGATAATCTTAACTTCATCCAAATTAATTTTCATGCCGGTAAGTATAGCCTTGAGAAAATTTACCTGCACCAATCCCCCATAAACGCCAATTTTTTTACCGCGCAAATCCTGATAAGAATTCATCGGGGAATCTTTTTTAACAATGATGCTGGCGGTATAATTGGTCTCGGTTTCTTCGGCGGAAGAAAATAATTTGAAAGTATCCGGATATTGCAGGGCGGACGGGAATATGATGGTGTAAGCCAACACCGGCGCAAAGTCAATCTTGCCGGATTCCAAAGCGGCCACGATGTCATTGGGCGAGGTAGCTTCGGAGGCCTCAACATTAAGACCATTCTCCTTAAAAAATCCCTGCTGCAGCGCCACAAAAAGCGGTAAATTGGCCGTGAGCGGCACATAGGCGGCCTTGACGGTCCAATTAATCGGCTGAACCTTGGTTGGGATGGTAGTCGTGAAGGGATTTACCGTACAGCCGCTCAAAACCATCGCCGCAACAACTGCCCCCACCCCCAACACCGACAATTTCAGACTAATTTTTTTACTAAATTGTTTGCCGGACATAAAATTTAACATAATGATTAAATTAAAGATTAAGCGACCTGCCTTGACTTTATAATAGAAGTGATATATTGTAAACTGTGTCGTGACATTTCCACGACAATAACAATAATCCTATGAATACCAAAAAACTATTGGCGCTCTTTGGGCTCCGGGACATTGAAACCAAAATTTATGAAGAATTATTTAGCGGCGGCGCGCTGACAGCCAGTGGTCTGGCCAAACGCGTTGGTATCAGCCGAACATCGATTTATGACCTACTGGAACGGCTGACAGAGACCGGACTAGTGACCGAAACACTCCAAGGTGGGGTGAAAAAATTCGTAGTCCAACCGCCGGGAAAAATCCAATTACTCATTGGGGAGAAAGAAAGAGAACTAGGTGAAGCCAAACAGATAACACAAGAGCTACAGCAGGCCTATGAACATAAACACACTTCGGCCAAACCGCGATTACAACTATTCGAAGGTCGCGCCGAGCTGCAACAAATGATGAAGGATCTCCTGCTCTATCGCGACATCACCGTGCAAGCCTTTTGGCCAATAAAAAAAATCACGGCGCTGTTATCACCTGAATTTATGACAAAATTTCACGAGGAGCGGGCAATAAGAAATATTACTCTGCGCGTTATTTGGCCAACGGCGCAATTATCAACTCTTAAAACCTACCCCCATTTAAAAAGCAGTCCCGAACTAAAACGCGCAGCCCGCATCGCTCCCAACGGCATTGACTTTTCCTTGGGTTATTCAATTTATCAAAATACGGTACGATTTATTTCTTCCAGCAGTGAAAATTTCGGATTTTTAGTAGAGAGCGCGGAACTGGCCAATGTGATGAAAGCGCAATTCGAATTGATTTGGCGACAATCAAAAAAATTGTAACAAAAAAGACCATTGTCCTGGCGGCGGCCTACTTTTGCATTTCTGCTATCATCGGCGCTGACTGGCTTAACTGCTGTGTTCGGGATGGGAACAGGTGTGGCCCAGTCGCTCATGCCACCAAGGCAATGGTCTTTTTAAATTTATAAAAGTCAATTTCTCCGCCAATGGCGGAGACCCGCCGATGAGGCGGGCACAAGCACTGCTTAGTGCTCTCGTCGTGCGCTCGACCGATTAGTACTCCTCTGCTCAACCCATTACTGGGCTTACACATAGAGCCTATCAAACTCGTAATCTACAAGTGGTCTTGACGAATGTTAATCTTGAAGACGGCTTCACGCTTATATGCTTTCAGCGTTTATCCGTGCTAGACATAGCTATCCGGCTATGCCCCTGATGGGACAACCGGCACACTAGAGGTCTATTAACTCCGGTCCTCTCGTACTAGGAGTTAGCCTTCTCAACATTCAACGCCCGCAACAGATAGGAGACCGACAATATTGTTACCGCGTCAAATTTGACGCTTGGTGTGATATTTCTATCACACTCTGCATGTCGCCACGCAGTTCGGACTATATCTTTATCCCGATTAACTATCGGGACGTCTAGCATGTAGTCTCTGAGGATTCCAACTGTTTTAATAAATCTTGTTTATTCCTTTGGCGATATTTACCGCCGACATTCATTTGGTAAGCCAAGTTTATAATCGCCCTGATACCCGCTCGCTCGCGGTGCTTGCCCAAATTTATATTTTCGACAATTTTGGCAAACTTTTCAAAGCTTTCTTGTTTTACCGAACGCAATTTATACTTCCGAAAGAAAGGAATAATTTTATTGAGTAAATCGCTACGATCGCGCACAACGAATACATAAGTATCATCGTTGACGCGCCGCGCGTGATTTACTTTGATATATCCGCAACCAAAATATTTTTGAATTTCCTTTAAAGTGGAAATCCGCAAATAACTTTGGTTGACATGAAATTCCGGAATTACCTTAATATTTTGTTTCATGCGCGGGTCAGCATAAAAAGCGATATGGAATGTTCCTTCGCCTTCCACGAACCCAACGATATACCACGGATTTATTTTAGCAGTTGGTCTTTCCTGCTGATTGTCTGCACTCAACACATTATTACTCATAATACACTTATTTATTATACTACAAGTAGTGTGAGATACACAAGTCTCACTCCTAATGAGACTTTACAGAGTTTCCAGCATTTAGCTAGATTTATAGACAGCGCGGTTTTTTGGCTAAT